>Ga0134096_1000061_pt1 | contig 139038 bp, 112 predicted proteins | sample 7_2taG_FD_94448 | JGI IMG/M metagenome (GOLD analysis project Ga0134096, IMG submission 94448) | Switchgrass degrading microbial communities from high solid loading bioreactors in New Hampshire, USA - 7_21_20_110_A3 metaG | ecosystem: Engineered > Bioreactor > Semi-continuous > Anaerobic >... | reverse complement strand
CGTCAGTGAGGTGACCCAGGTCGTCGGTGAGGCGGTCCAGATCGTCGGTGAGGCGGTCCAGATCGTCGGTGAGGCGATCCAGATCGTCAGCGAGGCGACCCGGACCGTCGGTGAGAGGGCCCGGGCCGTCGGTAGCGCCTTCCAGACTTCCCATGCACAACACCAAGATGGTTTCATCGAGGCATCGTCCTTGCGATTAAGGAACATTTAAGAGCCAGGTAAGGCCGTATTAATGTAAGGGTGTTACAATGATTGTTGGATCCTGCAAAAGGCGTTGACCTTTGGCCGCCCTGTGGGGACGGGCCGCTAACCTCGGCGAGAGGATCGTTTGATGGGCACGAGGTACTTGTCTGCAGCAAGTGCTACACAGCTCGCGGTGCTGACCGCGATGCTCGCCCTGTGTCTCAATTTGAGCACTGGGCTGTCGGAACACGAGACTCGGCTTTACCAGCTGTACGGTGACCGGGTCTTCAGTGTGCGCGCGGTTCTGGCAGATTCAGGATCGCTCTACAGATTCGATCAACACGACATGATGGTGCTCCAAGACGGCCTAAGAGATCAAGGGATTGCCGTTGCGGGGCTCAATTTGTCTTATATTGACGCTCGCGAGATCGAAGCTGCTGTCGACGGAGTAGCGACGCGCACTCACCAGGCGCCAACAAGAGTGGCGCTCGTAGATGCTAGTCCTCTCTACTTCGATATCGCAGGCCTGCCTTTAGGGCTGCACAGTCCAGGTTCAGCAGTGCTCACCCCCAGCGAGGACTATGCTCGCGGCCAGTATACATACACTCAAGCCGGTAGCGCCCAGCCATGCGTCATCAGCCGAGACCTAGCCTCAAGGCTTTTCCAGCGTGATTCGTCGGTAGGCCTCTCGCTGGTATTATCTGGATGGAGACAGCTGGTTGTCGTAGATGAGGCCACGAACGAGTACCTTGTGCCCATAATCGAGGAACTAACTCCCGCCGGACTCGTCCATAGGCCTGAGCGGTTTGTGATTTACAGACCAGTATTGGATCAGACCGCTTCAGGGAGCTATGGATACCTCCTGTTCCAGATACAGGGGAATACCAGCTTGATTGACGCCATGAAGTCAGTGTCGCACTTCCTTACCTCCAGGTATCCAGAACTCCAGTCAGATGTGTATTCCGAATACGAGAGATTTGCGGAGCAATCGGCTCTGACGCGCTCTGCGTTGACGGTAGTGATTGCTGCGGCGTTCATTGGTTATGCGATCGCCGGCGCATGCATGTACGCAGAGGCGACGAGTGCTTTCTCTGCAGGTCGTGAGATGACCGTGAGAATGACGGTGGGAGCAGGCCCGCGGTCGATCGCTGCGTTGATCATCCGACGTGCTCTAACGAGAGGGGTTCTTGCTGGGTGCGCGGGATGTGTGCTATACCTTCTCGCTTCATGGGTAGGCGTGTCGATTCCCGAGCTTCCGCTTGAGGAAATCGGGATAAGGACCTTGCCGGCCATTGCAGGTGTGGCGGGAGCAGTACTGACTGCACTGGCGGCAGCGGTGAGTTCTATGGGGAAGGTGTCCGCTCTCGGACCGTCGGTCGGCTTCGGCCGACCGTATGCTGCGGGGATGTGAACCCAACGGGGCGGTGAGCGGTGTTCTAGCGGGGCCGGCAGTAGACTCTAGACTCTGTGTTTGCGAGGCTGTAACCCATGCAGATCGAGCTGGAGAATGTCTCAAAGCTCTACACCGGAGGATGGGTCAGTACGTGCGCACTTCGCGAGATCACGCTGGGCATTGCGAAGGGCGAGTTTGTGGCTGTCTCTGGCCCATCGGGTGCGGGCAAGTCGACACTTCTCAGAATCATTGGGTGCCTGGAGCAGCCGACCAGCGGTATGTACAGGTTCGACGGCAGGGAGGTACAGGACATCTCGAAGGCCGAACAGGCCAGGATTCGTGCAGAGAAGATCGGGTTTCTCTTCGAGCACCCGGACTTGATCGACGACCTGACCGTAGCCCAAAACGTCGAGATTCCGCTGATATATAGAGGAATTCCGAGCGTTCAACGAAAGGAGTTGGTGGAGCAGGCACTAGATCGAGTCGGCCTTCAGGATCGAGCCAGGCATTTGCCAGGATACTTGTCGATCGGACAGCAACAGAGGGTGGCTCTGGCCCGAGCTGTGGTTGGACTGCCCGAGCTGGTCATTGCTGACGAGCCGACCGGGCGCCTCGATACACGTTCAGGCAGCGAACTCATGGAAATGATCGTGCAGGTCAATCGCTCGGGCGCAACCGTGGTCATAGCCACTCACGATGCCGACCTCGCTGACATGGCGGAGCGGATCATTGACCTGGTAGACGGTAGGATAATGGCCTGAGCTGACCGTCGAGCATCTTCTCAACCAAGTGAACGAGCATCGGCACAACTAGATGGCCGAGCAATGGCATAAGTACATGTTAGGGCAATCGCATAGGCAGATAGCAGAGTAATGACATCAGGTGACCTGACTCAGAATCGAGACTAGCGAAAAGCCCATATCTCCAAACGGGAAAGGAGTCTGCGTTGCAATGAAGAGGTACGGAAAGAAGCATGTTCTGGTAGTTCTTGCACTGTCGGTCGTCTTAGTTATGGGTATGCACATCGTGGCCGCAGCCGAAGAGAGCGCGGCCTCGGAGCCTGCAGTCCTTGAGCTGACGCTGGAAGACGCGATTCGCCTTGCGGTCGAGAACGGCTCAACTGTGAAGACCGCGAAGCTTGACGAGAGGCTGGCGGAGATCGCTCTCCTGGAGCTTAAGGCACAGGGCGAGGAAAACGTGTCGGCTGAGACGATGGCAGCCAGGGAGAAGGCATACAAGGACGCTCAGGAAGCGGTCATAAACGCCATGAAGAGCACGGCCCTCTCAGTCGAAAAGAGCTACTACGCATTGCTGAAGGCACTTCAGCGAGTTGCTTCCGCAGAGAGGTCGCTTGAGGCGAAGGTGCGCCAGCTCGAGATAGTGAGCGTCAAGTTTGAGGCGGGCATCGAGGCCAAGAGCGCGCTTGACAGCGCTCAGGACGGTGTAAAGACTGCTGAGAAGCAGCTGGCCAACGCAGAGTTCTCTCTTGAGACTGAGCGAATCAGGTTCAACTCCGCTCTCGGACTGGATCCGGCGGTGAAGGTGGTTCTCGTCGACGAGTTCCCTTACAAGCCGGTTGAAGTCACTCTGGAAGAGAGCATCGCCTATGCATTGGAGAACAGGGACGACGTCAAGGCGAGAGTGCTTGCTCTGGAGGATGCCAAGAAATCGTTCGAGCGAACCCAGCAGATACCCGGCCACACCAAGATCGACGCAGAGAAAGCTAGCATCAACCTGGCCAAAGCAGAGATGCAGCTTGCATCGACTCTCACCAATGCGGTGGTAGCAGTGCGGGGCGCATACACGAGCCTGGTGTCCGCTGGCGACAACGTCGAGGCGGCTTTGGAGTCCCTCAGGAAGGCTGAGGAGGCGCTGGAGAAGACGAAGGCCAGATACGAAGCAGGTCTCGCCACTCTCAACCAGGTGAATGACGCAGAAGCTGCCGTCGTCGAGGCAGAGATCAAGCTGACTCAGTCGGTCTATGACTACAACACAACCAACGCCGACTTCTGCCAGGCGATAGGTAAGGACTATGTCTCCATAGACGACCTGATCGAAGGCGAGGAGAAGTAGAGTGCTGAGCAGATACTGGGGATCTGCCGTTTGGCGTCGGCGGACTTCGGGGCTAGTCATGGTTTGTGCGATCGCGGTTTCTGCGATCATGGTGACAGGGCTTTTCTCGTCCGCATGTCTAGGTGCAGAAGAGATACCGGACGCGGGCGAGATAGCGATTGACTCGTTGACCTATGACGAGCTGGTTAAGCTCATCCTCACGGAGAGCAGCAGTGCGACTGCTGCGCGGCAGGATTACGAGCTGGCGCTGATGCGCAACGCGAACTCGGCAAAACTGTGGGACCCCGAGGTCAGCGTATCTGGAACTCTGGATAGGTACGAGGTCAAGTCAGGTGCCGCAAGCGGCACCCATTCCCAGTCAGTTGCACTGAATCTCAGCAACCAGGCACAGATACTGGGCGGGACTGCAACGCTGGAGGGGCGAAGCACGTATTCCCCCAGCTCACCTGACCCGAATCTGAGGAATCTGCTCTCCGTGTCGTTCAGCAGGTCGTTGACGACAGGCGGGATCGAGGCGCGCCTGGTGGAGCTCAAGCAAGAGCTGGCTGCACTGCAGGCTGACAAGACCTATCAAGATCAGTTGAACGACTTGTTGATCACGGGTATCTCGGGCCTTTCCACCGCAATCAAGGAGCGGAACGACCTGATCATCTCCGCCGCGAAGCTGGAGCAGGCGATGTTTAGCAAGACTGTTGCGGACGAGAAGTATGCCCGCGGCATGATCTCGGCCTCTGCGCTCGCTTCAGCTCAGGACGCTGTGAGGAGTGCATCCAAGGCGTTCTTCGACAAACTCACCAGCTACAGGGACAAGTTGTGGGAATTGTCCCGCAACGCAGGGTTGGAAGACATCACGGATGATCAGCTCGACGCCGCTGTGAGCCAGGTGAGGTTGGAGGTAGCGGAGTTCCTCGGTGCCTCGCTCCTCGATGGTGAGGAGGCAGTGGCTGCTGCACAAGGGCTGCTAGACTCATTGCGGAGCGCCGTCCTGTTGCCTGAGGCAGTCGTGAGGGACGTGGATGCTCTCTACGAGAGACTTGCGAGTGAATCCGCAGGCGGAGATCAGGCAGGCGGCGATGAGATAAGCGCAGATAAGATGGACGAGGATGGAATAGGCCGGGATGAGACAGGCCAGGACGAGATAGGCCTGGAGGACATCAGAAAGGTCCCGGCCATGCGGATCAGCGACCTGAGTCTCGAAATCGAGAGGTTGACTCTCGAGAAAAGTGAGCGGGACCTCGGCTGGAAGGTGAACGCATCGGTCGGTGCCAGCTGGGCTGACTACAGAGACCCGTCACGAGGCGACGCAGGAGTACAGGCCTCAGCGGCGGTGACCTTCAGCAAGCAGCTGCTGGGAAGCACCAAAGAGGAGACTGCGAGCGAGCTTCAGGTGAAGAAGCAGCGGCTCGAAGGCGAATCCGAGGCCAAGCTGCACACCTTCGCCCGCCAGCTGAGCAATCTGAAGAAGACTGTAGCGGACAGGGAATACGCTTGCGAGGCGGCGCAAGAGTCCTTGAGTGATTCGTTGAAGCTATGGGAGCTCACTGTGAGCAACTACGCTGCGGGTTTGGCGACGAGTGCCGATGTGGTATCGGCGGCCGTATCGCTGCTTCAGGCGGAGTCGGCGTTGAGATCGTCACAGATTGACAGCGTATTGGCCAAGATGAGATTCATGAACGCAGTGGGCCAGTCACCTGCGACCGCATGGATAGAGGCCGAGTAGAGCGACCATCGACAGAGGCCGAGTAACGCGGTCATTGATGGGTCCGAATAACGTGACCACTGATGGGGGCCGAGTAACGTGACCATTGCTGAACAGCTTTCTGGCAGGCCTGTAGAAGCGCGAGAGCCCTTGATACACGTTGTGAATGTCTCGCGCACGTTCCATGTAGGCTCTCAAGAGGTTCGCGCTTTGAGAGGCATTAACCTGGACATATATCAGGGGCAGCTCGTCGCAATCAGAGGGCCTTCGGGCTCTGGGAAGACGACCCTGGTGAACATCATGGGTGGACTCGACAGGCCTACCAGCGGCCAGGTGTTCTACAAGGGGCACAACCTCGGCAAGCTTTCCGACCAGGCGCTGACCGATCTGCGCAGAAGAGAGATCGGCTTCGTGTTTCAGTCCTTCGCCCTGATCGAGGTCTTGACCGCGTATGAAAACGTGGAGCTGCCGCTTCGAATGGTCAAGATGAGCGCTTCTGAACGCAGCCGCCGAGTGCGGGAATGCCTCGAGTGGGTTGATCTGGGCAAGCGGACTCAGCACAGAGCGTATGAGTTGAGCGGAGGCGAACAACAGCGAGTGGGCATAGCGAGGGCGCTGGTGAACCAGCCATCGCTTATCCTCGCGGACGAGCCTACAGCTGAACTCAATCAGGAAACAGCTCAGAGGGTAATGGAGCTCTTCAGACGGATAGTCCGTGAGCAGAACCGGACTGTCTGCGTAGTCACACACGACCCAATGGTCTCCGAGTACGCGGATGTGACCTTTGAGATCGTTGACGGTCTCTTGGTGGGGAGAAATGGCGACGGAGTCTCGGCGCAACGAGGTGGCGCCGATGGCTCAGTCGGAGGAAATGGCGCCAATGGCTCGGCCGGGGGAAACGACTCTGATGGCTTGGCCGGAAGAAACGGCGCTGATGTCTTGGTGGGGGGAAGTGGCGCGGATGCGTAATCGTGTTGTACAGATCACCGTCCTGGCAGTATTGCTGCTGCTAATGCTGTTTGTGCAGGGGTGTCAGTTGCTGCCCAGGGAGGAAATAGAAGAAGCCCCTGCGCTTCTGCCTCCTCCTCAGGAGAGGAGAAACCTCGTGCAGGTGGTGCGCGGCTACATCTCCGAGGAGATGCGCAAGTCAGCACGTGCAGAGGCTGTGAAAGAGCAGTTTCTTGCCTTCACTCAGGCGGGGCGCGTGAAGGAGGTCCGTGTCGAGTACAACCAGTGGGTTGAAGAAGGCGAGATCCTTGCCATGCTCGAGACGGGTGACCTCGAGTACAACCTCAAGAGGGCTGAGCTCGACCTCGAATCCGCCCGCATCTCACTTGAAAAGACCAAGTTGGAAAAGCAGCTCGGTGGGAACATATCGGACCTCGATCTCAGGCAGCAGGAGATCAACTTCCAGAGGACTCTCCTGTCCTATGAGCGGATCAAAGAGCAGTACGAGGCTGCTACACTCAGAGCTCCGTTTGCCGGCCGCGTGACGACTGTGGCGGTCAAGCCTGGTGACCAGATACGTGAATACCAAGATCTGATCAAGATCTCCGACCCGTACAAGCTGGAGCTGGTCGTAGACGTCACAGTGTCGGACTTGGACAAGTTGCAGCCAGGGTTGCCGGTGAGACTGGAGTACACCCGAGGCAACTGGATCACAGGAAAGGTCGTCAAGGTTCCGAAGCGGGGCGACAAACTGCCCGACGGCGAGCAGGACAGACGTGTCATCATCGTGATGGACGACCCCAATGTGGAGTTCCAGTTCAGAGCGCTTCATTCAGTGGTTATTCTCGTGAGGGAGAATCCCGATGCCCTCAAGGTCAGCCGGTCGGCTATACGTGAGTACTTCGGGAGGATCTATGTTCGCAAGGTGGACGGAGACCTGACGACTGAGGTTGACGTGCAGACCGGAATTGAGAGCACCACTGAAGTCGAGATACTTGTGGGGTTGCAAGAAGGGGATTTGCTGGTCTCGAAGTAGCGAGGCTGACCGGCCTCGAGGAAGAGGACCGACTGGTCTCGAAGTAGGCCGATTGGCTGGTCTCGGGGCAGGGGGCTGGCGCTCCTGAAGGGAGGCAGGCGGGTCCCGAGGTTGCGGGGCAGGTCGGTCCCGAGGTTGCAGGGCAGGCCGGTCCCGAGGTTGCAGGGCAGGCGGATCCCGAGGTTGCAGGGCAGGCGGATCCCGAGGTGGCGAGGCCGACCGGCCTCGAGGAAGAGGACTGGCTGGTCTCAAGATAGTGATATTGGCTGGTTCCCAAGCAGGGAGCCAGCCGACGGTCCGGTTCGCCTTAGGAGGTTGACTTGATGGCGTTCTTCTCCGTCTTTTGGATGGTGCTGAAACGTGTCTGGAACAACAGAAGGCTCGAGGCCAACCTGCTCGCGGCGCTCATAGTTGCTATGGGGGTCATTGCGAGCGTGCCCATATACACCGACGGTGCGCTTCAGTACGTCCTGATAAGGCAATGGCACAACGCGTATACCCAGGCCAACTGGGCGCCCGGGTCGATGACCCTGGGCCGAATATCGCAGACATTCATCAAGCTGGACGACTACATCGAACTTGACGAGTTCCTCGAGCGCGAGGCGGCAGACCGGATCGCGATGCCGCTCATAAGGCATCAGCACTATTCCACTCTAGACAATGCTATGCCGAAACCGACGGCCTCCGGGACCAGATACGGCCGCTTTACCTTGCTCACCAACTTCTACGACATGGTCGAGCTGGTCGGAGGGAGATTCCCGGAGGACACCGATCCTGCAGCAGGAGAGCCGGTCGAGGTGCTCATTTCGTACTCTTGCTTGGAGACCCTGGAGTTTGTTCTGGGGCAGACATACAGGTTCCCGTATGTTCTCCGCCCCAACCCGGACATCGGTCGGCATGAGAGAGAGGAACGATCGATTCAATTCACGGTGGTCGGAGTCTTCAAGGCGAAGCCGGAGTTTGAGACTTCTCCCCAGTTCTACATGAAGCCTCAGTTCTCAGAAAACCTGTTTGTGACGGAGGAGACGTACCGGAAGATTGCAGCTCTCGAAGGGATAGAGATCGGCTGGGTTACGTGGTACTGGCTGTATGATCATACTGACGTCAGAACCTCGGATCTGACTGACTTGATCCGCGGAATGGTGTCCATTGAGGCGGACGCAGCGCAGATTGCAGGAACGGCTCGATGGAGCCGGAGCCCGGTTCACGTGTGGGAGAGGATCGTTGCACAGTCCCGGACGCTCAGGACTCTGATGTTCGCACTGAGCACACCGATTCTCGGCATAGTGTTCTACTACATCATGCTTGCTGCTCAACTCATGGTTAACAGCAGGCGAACGGAGATAGCCGTGCTTCAGAGCCGAGGAGCGGGCAAGTTCCAGATCTGTGCGAGCTATGTAATAGAGTGGAGCGTGCTGGGCATTATCGCGTTGATTGTGGGTCCCTACCTCGGGTTCTTCATTGCGCGAGTCATGGGCGCTTCCAGCGGATTCTTGAGCTTCGTGGGAAGGGAGCCCTTGCCTGCCCAGTTGTTCTCAGATCCATACACGTTTGTGACTGCGGCTCTGGCTGCGACGGTAGCCGCCCTCATAGTGCCGGTGCTGTCTGCGGCAAGGCACTCAATTGTCAACTACAAGCAGGAGGTAAGCCGGAAACGCAGGTCCCCGATCTGGCAGAGGATACCGATGGACTTGATCCTGCTTGGATTCTCGGGTTGGGGTTACTATACGCTGAGGAAACAAGCGGAGGCAGGGGTAGTTGACCAGAGTATCATACTCAACCCCTCGCTCTTCCTGATTCCTGCAGTGCTGATACTTGGCGTCGGCCTGCTCGTTCTGAGGATTTTCCCTTGGATGATCAAGTTGCTCGATGCCCTGACGTCCGGCTGGTCGGGAGTCGCACTGAACATGACGCTCAAGCAGCTGTACCGGTCGCCTGAGCAGTACAACCCGCTGATTCTCCTGATCATTCTGACGCTTGCACTCGGTATATACGGTTCGTCCACAGCTAGAACCATGGACCGCAACTTGACCGACAAGCTCTGCTATCAGATGGGTGCGGAGGTTGTCCTCAATGAGACTTGGGTGGAGCCAAGTCCTCCGGTCGCGATGGTTGACGGGATGATAGTGGAGGAAGCGCCGTCTGAACCTCCCAAGGTCTACGAGCCACCGTTCTACGTCCACGAGAGTCTCGAGGAGGTCGCGGCTGCGGCTAGGGTGATGAGGACGAGTGCCAATGTCACGTCTTCGGCTAGACTCCAGTCTTTGGCTGTTATGGCCCTCAATCCTCACGAGTTCGCAGCTGTGGCGTGGTATCGCGACGGACTCCTGGATTACCACATCAACAACTACCTGAATCTGCTTGTGGCTAGGCCGGGCGGCGCGTTGATCGAGGCGGGGGCGGCTGAGAGGGCGCAACTGCGACCCGGCGACACGATATCACTGCAGTTCAGGGGAGTGTCTGACCCCATTGAGTTCCAGGTGCTTGCACCTGTCAAGTACTGGCCGACACTTGATCCGACCAGCACTTCATTTGTCATCGTCGACATCGATCACTTGAGGAGCGTCCTCCCGATTGAGCCCTACCAGGTCTGGCTGAAGATGAAACCTGACAGCAGCCTATCCTCAGTTGTCGAGAAGCTGAAGGAAGAGGGAGTGTGGGTGGCGGCGGTCAGCGACCTCAGGACGAAGCTGATCGAAGGCATCAGAGACCCTCAGCGAATGGGACTCAACGGGATGCTGTCAACGGGGTTCCTAGTGGCGGCACTCATGACGATCATGGGCTTCCTGCTATACACGTTCTTGTCGTTGCGCAACCGTATGCTCCAGTTCGGCGTCCTTCGGGCCATCGGGTTGAGGGTCAGGCAACTGATGTCTATGCTCGTCTACGAGCAGATACTTACCGTAGGGCTTGGAGTGCTGGTTGGGACGCTGCTTGGGGAGCAGGTGAGCAGTCTGTTTCTCCCAATGCTCAAGCTGAACGTCGATGCGCAGAAGGAAGTGCCTCCGTTTATCGTTGTAGTTGAGTGGGCAGACAAGCTGAAGATCTACGCGGTCTTGGGCGCTGCTCTGTTCGTTGGTATGGTCGGTCTGCAGATCTTCATCTCCAGGCTGAGGATACATCAAGCAGTTAAGCTGGGAGAGGATCAGTAGGCTGGAGGGGTCGATGGTCTGAGGGCCAGTGGCCTGAGGGGCAGTGGTCTAGGGGCTGGTTGCCTGGGCGGCCAGTGGTCTAGGGGCCAGTGGTCTGGGGACCGGTAGCCTGGACGGCCAGTGGCCTGAGGGGCAGTGGTCTGGGGGCTGGTTGCCTGGGCGGCCAGTGGTCTAGGGGCCAGTGGTCTGGGGACCGGTAGCCTGGGCGGCCAGTGGTCTGGTGGCCGATGGTTTGAGGGTCTGTGGTCTGAGGGCCGGTGGTCTGAGGGCTAGTAGCCTGGGCGGCCAGTCGTGTTGACGAGGACAGTGGTTTGGAGGTAAGGCCTGGATGTCAGCAAAGCTTAGGAGATCGCAAGGGCAAACGCAGTTCAGATTTGTGGACACCACTAAGAAATCGCGGGCCAGGCTCTCGCTTCCCCGAGTGAGCCTACGGCTTGGCGGCAAGAGAGGGTCTGCGAAGGACAGCGATCTGGTCTTTGCCCAGGGCGATGACTATATCATCTGCGAGAACCTCGTAAAGATCTACCAGATAGCAGACATAGAGGTCTTCGCACTCCAGGGTCTCGATATGGTGATCAAGAAAGGCGAGCTGATGGCGATCATCGGTGCGAGCGGGAGCGGCAAATCGACCCTGCTGAACATCCTTGGAGGCCTGGATAGCCCGACAGGCGGAAGGGTCACGGTGGGTGCGTGGAATCTGAGCAAACTCACATCTGCAGAAGCAGTGATATACAAGCGCCAGGTCGTCGGTTTTGTGTGGCAGAACGTGACCCGCAATCTGATCCCCTACCTGACTGCGCTGGAGAATGTTGAGCTGCCCATGATCATCAACGGGACATACGACAGAGCGTGGGCAGAGGAGCTCCTCGATGCGGTCGGCCTCAAGGACAGGATGCGCCACAAACTGCAGGAGCTGTCGGGCGGACAGCAACAGAGAGTGGCCATAGCCATTGCCCTTGCGAACAAGCCTGAGTTGCTTCTGGCAGACGAGCCTACTGGCGCCCTTGACAGAGCTTCCGGGCGGATCGTCCTTGATGTTTTTCGGAAAGTGAGAGATCTGTACGGCGTCACAGTCGTAATCGTCACTCACGACATGTCAATGGCCAGCGCTGTCGACCGATATGTTCGCATTCGAGATGGGAAGATCAGCAGCGAGTCCGTGAGGAGGGTTGTAGAGGCGCAGGTAGACGAAAACGGCGAACAGGTTGAGAATGCCGAGGCGGAAGAAACCCACGACGAATACACGGTGCTCGATTCTGCCGGAAGGCTGCAAGTGCCTCCAGAGTTCAGAGAGGCTCTCAACATCCAGAACCGCGTCAGACTCCATCTCGAGGACGGCAAGATCGTGATTCTGCCGCCGGAGGATTCGGCTTCGTAGGCGATGAGCGCCGACTCAGGCGGGCCCGGGCGGGCCGGGGCGGGCCCGTGCAGCCTTGCCTCGGGCAGTTCCGCTCAAGTCAGTGCGGCCTGGGCGGACATCATCGGGGCCCGGTCGGTAGGGTAGGGGCCTGCGTCCGGCTACGGCCAGTGCGGCCTGGGCCGACACCATGCGGATCCGGCTGGTACGATCGGGACCGGCGTCCGGTAATGACCAGTGCGGCCTTGGCCGACACCATGGAGGTCCGGCCGGTAGGGTCGGGGTGGACGTCCCGTAATGGCCGGTGCGGCCTGGGTCAGCGCCGATCAGAGCGGGCCTGTCCAATCCGGGCTATCGCAACCCAGGCCAGGCCTGCACTCACCAGTACCCGCACTTACCAGGCCCGCGCAACTCCGGTGACTTGCGCCGCCTGTTCGGTGAGTGCGACCATGTCGTCCATGTTGACCAAACTCAAATCGTTCTTGCCCACCGCTCCCGCTATCATGGCCATCTCCTGAGTCGAAGCTTTGATGAAGTTTGCCGCAGCCTCAGCCGCAACCTCAATGTCCAGCTTCGCTCCATGCTTTCCCCAATATAGATAGATCTCGGCAGGGCTCGTTCCGAGCGGGAGCTTTTCGACTTGCCCGTAGACCATGGCAGTCAACAGCGACTGACCAGTGTACACAGCGTCTGCACCTAGTGCAAGCGCCTTCATGAAGTCACCTGCGTCCTTGAGACCTCCGCAGGCTATCAGACTGATGTTGCTCCTGACGCCTCTCTCCACGAGGAACCGGTTTGCTCGCGGGATAGCATAGACTATCGGCACGCCCACGTTGTTGATCGTGACCTCGGGAGCGCCAGCTGTGCCGCCCTGAGCTCCGTCGATGGTGACGAAGTCGCACCCTGCGTCGACTACGTGAGCCAGGTCTGCTTCGATCCTTCCAGCTGCGATTTTTACGCCGATGGGCACACCGCCCGTGAGAGTCCTCAGGCCGTCGACGAGAGACTTGAGATCGCCGGGGGTCTTCAGCTCTTTGTGTCTGAGGGGGCGGGTAGCACTCTGGCCGGGCTCGACGCCGAGCTGCCTTGCGAGTTCCTCGTCCATGTCGTCTCCTTCGACTATCTCAGGAAGTCCTGCCAAAGCGCCCTGCCCGAACCGGATCTCGATCGCGTCCGCCTGCTTGAGCTGGTCTTCGGAGTTTCCATATCGAGCTCTGTTGAACTGAACGATGTACTGCTGCGCATGCCGCCTCTCAGCCTCGCAGAACCCCGCGTCCCCCGAGTTCGTCGCTGTTCCTGCGGCTACACTTGCCTTTGCCATAGCGATCTTTGTAGACTCTGTCACAGAGAGCCCGTAGGCCATGGCCGTGATCATGATGGGTGTCTGCAGCTCCAGCGGCCTCGCGGACTTGGCACCTATCACTGTCTTCGTGTTCACTGTGAACGGATCAACAGGGAACCTATCGATCATCGCCGGAAGAAACATCAGGTCGTCGAGTCCCATGAATGCTCTGGATGAACCATACGGCTCTATCACGGGCATCCCGTGTTTTGCTCTCTCGGCTATTGCAGCCAATCGCAAGAGCGAGTAACCATGGACGTTTTGCGGCCCCTTTATAGTCTCGACCTCGCGCATTCTCTCTATCAGGCTTTCGGTCAGGCTCTGGATAATCGCCTCGCCTATCATGGCTGTCGCCCCTTCTGCACGTCTCTAGTGCTTTGTCGCTGCCTTACCACTAGTATTCGCAGCAGGATGGTTCGATAATGTGTAGAAGATTCAAGAGGTAGTTGCGCATTGCTGCTGTTTGGAGGATTGCGTGGTGAGTAGCTGTGACTGACAAGCCCAGGACATCTGGAGACGAACCAAGTCGATTCGACATCATAGTCATAGGTGGAGGAGTGGTAGGGACCGCGATCGCGAGGGTCCTCTCTAGATACAGGTGGAAGACGGCTCTGCTGGAAAAACAGGCAGAGCTGTCGTTTGGAACGAGCAAAGCCAACAGTGGAATAGTGCACGCAGGCTTTCACTCTGCACCCGGTACACTCAAGGCAGAGCTGTGCGTCAAAGGGTGCGCCATGTACCCGGGCGTTACGTCTGAGCTCGACGTCGAGTACAAACAGAACGGCGTGCTCATGATCGCGATGTCCGAGGACGAGATCCAGAAGCTGCACGACTTCAGAAGGCAGGGAGAGATAAACGGCGTGCCGGGCATGCGCCTCGTCGTGGGCGATGAGCTCAGGGCGTTGGAGCCCAATCTCTCCGATCGCGTCGTGGCAGGCCTCTTGGCTCCCTCGGGAGGAGTGGTATCTCCCTTCGAACTGACTCTTGCGCAGGGCGAGAACGCCGCCGCAAACGGAGTGTCAGTGTTCCTCGAGACCGAAGTCTTATCTATGTCGGTTAACGATCGAAGCATAACCGAGGTTCACACCAGCAAGGGAACCTTTTCTGCGGCCATAGTCATCAACGCTGCGGGTCTGTACGCAGACAAGGTGGCGAATATGGCGGGAGACTACTCGTTTGTCATTCGCCCTCGCAAGGGCGAGGAGTACTTGCTCGACAAGAGGCTGTCAGGGATAGTCCGATCGACGATTTTCCCGCTTCCGACGAAGGTGTCAAAGGGAATCCTCGTAATACCTACCGTGCATGGCAATCTGATGCTCGGTCCCACCGCCGAGGAGACCGACAACAGAGAGGATCTCTCGACGAGCTTCGAAGGTTTCCAGCAGATATTCGCAATGTGCACGACTATGGTCAATGGGTTGCAACCCAGCGATCTCATCGCGACCTTCGCCGGACTCAGGCCTGCGTCCGACCGGGATGATTTCGTCATCGAACCGTCTGAGCAGGCGAGGAATCTCCTGAATGTGGGCGGCATCGAGTCTCCGGGTCTCACTGCGGCGCCGGCCATCGCAGAGATGGTTCTCGAAATGGTGAAGGAGATGGCACACGAGTTTGGGCTTGGCATAGAGGAGAACGAAGGATACGATGGAACTCGGCGAAGCGTGCGTCGCTTCCGCTGCATGACCGACGAGCAGAGAGCTGCGGCCATTGCCGAGGATCCTCTGTTCTCGAGAGTAGTGTGCCGCTGCGAGCAAGTTACTGAAGCTGAGATCGTCGACGCGATCCGGAGAGGTGCGAGGACTCTCGATGGAGTCAAGCTGCGGACCAGGGCTGGAATGGGCAGGTGTCAAGGAGGATTCTGCACGTCCAGGGTCCTAAAGATTCTGTCGCGAGAGCTAGGCGTCCCGGTGACATCTCTCACCAAGCGCGGCGGCGCCTCGAGAGTGTTGCTTTACACGATAAAGGACCTGTTGGTCTCGGATAGCGGGCCTGCCGGTCCGGTGTAGCTGCCCTGCTGGTCTCGGGTAGCGGGTCTGCCGGTCCGGCGTAGGGCCCTACTAGCCTCGGATAGCGCGTCTGCCGACCCGGCGCAGCGGCCCTACGGGTCTTGGACAGCGGCCCTGCTGGCCGCGGAAAGCGGGCCGCCGGTCCGGCGCAGCGGCCCTACGGGTCTTGGACAGCGGCCCTACTGGCCTCGGATAGCGGCCCTACTGGCCTCGGATAGCGGATCTTTAGGCCTCTGGCGGAGGCCCTACTGGTCTCGACAAAGGCCCTATTACACTAGGAATCGCTGACGACCGGGTGGTCGATTGAACCCCAGGTGGTGATGCATCATGAATATAGAGTCTAGCGAGAGGGATCTAGTGATCGTGGGCGGCGGCCCTGCGGGACTTGCCGCTGCGTTGGCTGCTAAGAAGCAAGGGATAGATGACATCCTCATTATCGAAAGAAATGATGAGCTAGGCGGCATTCTCAACCAGTGCATTCACAACGGGTTTGGGATCCACATTTTCGGCGAAGAGCTGACCGGTCCTGAGTACGCAGAACGATATGTACGCCTCGTCAAGGAACAGAATATCGACTGCCTCACGGGAACCATGGTCTTGGAGATGAACGCTGAGCGCGAACTCGTGGCCGTGGGGCCGGACTGCGGCTTGCTGCGGATCAGGGCAAAGGCTGTCATTCTCGCAATGGGTTGCAGAGAGCGGACTCGGCCGGCAATCAACATCCCAGGGGACAGGCCTGCAGGGGTGTTCACAGCAGGAACCATCCAGCAGCTGATCAACCTCGAAGGATATCTGCCAGGACGGACTGCGCTGATCCTGGGTTCAGGCGACATTGGGCTGATCATGGCCCGCCGCCTTACACTCGAAGGAGTTAAGGTGCAGGGCGTAGTTGAGATCATGTCGTATCCGGGCGGCCTCAACAGAAACATAGCCCAGTGCCTGCGCGACTTCGACATCCCCCTTCACCTCAGTCACACAGTGGTCAGGATACACGGCAAGCAGAGGGTAGAGGGCGCGACCGTCGCCCCGGTGGACGCCCGCAGGGCTCCCATAATGGAGAAGAGCTTCTTCGTACCATGCGACACGATTGTGCTGTCAGTGGGCCTGATTCCAGAGAACGAACTGTCCAGAATGGCCGGTGTCAGGCTGTCTTCCACCACCTCCGGAGCATATGTGGATGAGAATCTTCAGACAAGTGTCGACGGAGTCTTCGCCTGCGGCAACGTGCTGCATGTCCACGATGTGGTCGATTTCGTGACTCGTGAGAGCGAGAAGGCGGGCAGGAGCGCAGCGAGGTTCATCAAGCACGGGCTAGTGAGGTGTGACCTGCCTGTCCGGCCAGGGAAGAACGTGAGATACGTTGTTCCCCATGTAGTCAGCGGGAACGCCGATGTGGAGTTCTTCCTCAGGGCATCCAGACCGATGGCTCCGGCGACCCTCAAGATCCATCCAGACCTCAGGGAAGTGCGTCAGAGGATTGTGAAGCCGAGTGAGATGATATCTGTGCGTTTGCCTGCCGATTTGATTGCAACAGCCCGGTCTCAAGGAGAGATCCGGTTCGAGCTCGAGGAGAGGGAGAGCACACGATGACTGCTGCTGACGAGAGAGAACTCATATGCATATCGTGTCCGGTCGGGTGTCCGCTGAGTGTCACTGTCGAGGGCGGCGAGGTTGTTGCTGTTCGAGGCAACAAGTGCCCGAAAGGGATCACCTACGCGAAGGCAGAGATCCTTGACCCCAGAAGGATACTAACCACCACCGTCAGAATCAGAGGCGGCTTGCTTCCGCAGCTCCCTGTTCGGACTCGGCAAGCCATCCCGAAGAGTCTGTTAGCAAAGGGGATGGAGGCCCTGAGTCGATATGAGGTGGACGCTCCAGTTCGGATCGGTGACGTTTTGATAAGCGATTTCCTGGGGACGGGCGTAGATGTGATAGCGAGCAGGAGCATTGATTGTGCAGGGTGAGCGGCCGGCCGGTGAAGGCCTAACAGTTCTCACCGAATCGAGGTCATTGAGTGGCGCACATTCTCAGCAGAGGCGACAAAGAGTGTTCCGCGCAAGACAGGTCCGGACATGGCAGGCCTGAACGCGACAGGTCCGGGCGCGCCAGAATGGACTTCTGGGGCGTGGCAAGGTTCTACATTCCGCTGTCGATGACCAGCTTTCTGATAATGATCTCGCACAACGTGGTCAACGCCGGCATTGCTCGCGGCGCGAACCCCGAGGTCGGACTGGCTGCCTTCCGCATGGCGAAGAGCCTCACACTCATGATCGAGAACCCTGTGTTCATGGTGCGACAGACGACTGTCTCTCTGGTGACCGGGGTCAGGTCTTTCAAGCTGGTCAGCCGGATCTTCATGACGGTTACTCTGTTCCTCGCGCTCGTCCTCGGTATCTTTGCTATTCCAGGCTGTGGAGACTACGTGTTTGCCCAGCTGTTTGGGGCATCCCAGGAGACTGCCTTCAGCGCCCGGCTCGCCATGGCAGTCTTGTTCATCCTTCCGATGGTAAGCTGCAACAGGAATCTCTACCACGGGGCCGCCGTGCTCACCCATCAGACCAAGCTGGTGCCCTTCGCTACGGGAGTTCGCGTGGTGTTCTGCTTCGCGCTGATGATAGCGCTTACACAGCTGCGAGGCATCAGTGGGGCGTTGATGGGTGCCATTCTGTTTGTCGGCGGACTCTCGATCGAAAGCCTTGTCACTTATCTTAGCGCTAGGGACTCTGTCAAACAGATATCCCGGTTTCGATCTGATCAAGACGCGGGCACCGGCCTCGCCGTCAGGGATGTCGTCGTGTTCTTTGTCCCACTGATGTTCACATCTCTTATGCAACAGGTCACAATGCCGGCGATCAATACCCGGATAGGATTCGGCTCACTGGCGTTTCCGGAGATTCCGGTGGCTGCATTCGCGGCGGGCTGGGACCTCGGTCAGCTACTGCTCAGCCCTGTCTCCATGCTTCATCAGGTGTCCATGATGTTCAGCCACAATGAAGACTCGGAGGTGAGGGCGGCTGTCAAGCAGTTCTGCATAGTCTGGGTAGGGCTTGTGGCGGCCGCTATGGCGGCGGTGTCGTTCAGCCCGCTGGGAAGGCTCCTGCTCGAGCAGGTGATAGGAGTCTCAGAGGAGTTGAGCTTGCAGGCCATTTGGGTGCTAAGGATTTTGTCATTTGTGGTGCTCGTGAGAGGGTGGCGCGAGTATCTCTGGGGCATTTGCATGCAGCGAAGAATCACGAAGTCGATAGGATCAGCGAGGACCGCAGGGTTGGTAGTGATCTTGCTGATGGTGTTTGCCGGCATCCGAACACTGGACTGGTACCCGTCTATCGTAGTGACCGGCGCTCTGGGTGTCGGTGAGATCATCGAGACAACACTTGTCGCCATTTCGCTGAAGAGGGCAAGCACATGTGCCATATACGGTGACGCGCTTCACCAGACCTAAGGCGCGGCTGCATATCTAGGCGATGAGGTTCCGCACACGTCAGCACGCTGCTCCACCTCCATCAGGATGCGGGCTTCACATATATTAGGATGCAGGCTCAACACATATGTTGTATACTGTCGAATGGGGGCGCTCTGCTCCGGGATCCCAGTTTGGATTGGGAGGTTCGTCTATGAGCAAGCGACTGTATAGAACAAGACAAGGCAGGGTCCTCGGAGGCGTAGCCAGTGGGCTGGGCGCCTATCTCGATGCTGATCCCGTGTTGTTGCGACTGCTGCTGATTATCGGGACGATAGCGACCGGCGGAGGACTCATTGTCGCCTACGTCGCCGCGTGGATCATCGTTCCGGAGGAGCCGGCCGCTGGCTCAGCAGCGACCTACTCACGCGATAGTGATGAGGACCTTCGAAGCCGCTTAGCCAAGTCAGGGCAAGAAATGGCCGACGCTGGGGCTAGGGTGGCTAGAGATGTCGTCGAGGCCATCCGAAGTGTGCGGACCTCTCCGCAGAGCGGATCTGAGGGAACCGGAGCGTCGACGGAGCAAGGCCGGACGGCAGCTTCTGGCGGATCGCACGAGGAGCCCGGGTCCACAGAGGCCGGCAGTGGCGCGCGGGTACTTGGACTTCTGCTAGTCACAGTTGGGGCCATCTTTCTGATCAACAGGTTCTTCTTCGCCGTGTTCAGGTCGGACATCACCCTGCCCTTGGTTCTCATCGTCCTCGGGGCAGTAGTGATCGCATCGGGGAGGGGGCGATAGAAGATGTACAGCTCAGGCAGACTTTTCACCGGAGTGCTGATCCTCCTCATAGGCGTCTTGCTGCTCCTCAGCAACACCGGCGTCCTTGGGTGGGGACTGTGGCTGAACTTGATCAGCTTGTGGCCACTGCTGATCATCGCTATCGGCCTCAGACTGATCTTCCCGAAGGGTCCTTTGGCTGTTCTGTCGCCGCTGGTCCTCGTCCTCATGGTTGTGCTGGCCGTATTCAATCCTGTCGGGTACTACCACAGCGGCAGCGACGACTCGAGTTTCAGGCAGGTTTTGGAGCCGGGCGTATCTGAAGCAGCGTTGATCGTAGACACTGGAGCCCTGGACCTCAACGTCTCGGGCGGCAAGATCTCAGGCAGCGACATTGTGGGCGGCGCCAGGGCAGGCGACTTGGTCAACGTATCCGAGCAATGGGTCGGACGCCCCACAGTCTGGACCTACACGGTCTCGGGCGACAAGGCTACGATTCACGGCAAACGAAGTCTCAGCAGGATCATGGCTATCCCGTTCGGCTCAAAGCGCTGGGAAAACAAGACCAGCATAACGCTCAATGAGTCAATCCCGTGGACCATCGAGCTCAACTGCGGAGCGAGCAACATCGATCTGGATCTTTCATCTATAGAAGTCAAGAGGCTCGACATCAACTCCGGAGCGAGCAACATAGAGATCGTTCTTGGCGACAAGGCCTCGTACACCGAGGTCGATATCGATGCGGGCTTCGTCGCTGTCGAGCTGACGGTTCCGAGAGATGTTGGGATACTCATTGAAGAGAAGTTCGCTTTGAGCGGAGACAATCTCGGTTCGCTGGGATTCGAGCGCGAGGGCGATGTGTGGCTCTCGCCGGGCTATAGCCAAACGTCAAAGCGCATCCGCATCAGCATGGACGGCGGATTCAGCTCATTCAACATCCGCTACTCGGGGTCGTCGCGAACTTAGGGGAGGCGACCAGGGCTGAAGCGATGAGGAGGTGGGAAGGTAGAGCTACGGCTTGAAAGGGGTTCGACCATCTGCTAAAATGGATTCATATTATCAGCAGTCTTAGCGATCTGAGCTGAGATTAGCGGAGAAGGAGACGAGAAGAGATGAGCGACAGACAGGTTAAGGTTGTACTATCGGAAAAGGACATGCCCAGACAGTGGTACAACATCATGGCGGACATGTCCAATCTACCCAAACCAGGACTCAACCCGGTCACGAAGAAACCCCTCACACCAGATGACCTGCTTCCGATCTTCCCCATGGACCTGATCCTCCAGGAAGTGAGCATGGACCGCTGGATTGACATTCCAGAGGAAGTGCTGGACATCTACCGGCAGTGGAGGCCGAGCCCGCTGTACAGAGCGCGGCGTCTCGAACAGGCCTTGGGCACTCCTGCTCGCATCTATTACAAGCATGAGGGAGTCAGCCCGGCGGGGAGTCACAAGCCTAACACTGCTATTCCCCAGGCTTACTACAACAAGAAAGCGGGGATCAAGAGGCTTTCTACCGAGACTGGCGCGGGTCAGTGGGGCAGCGCTCTCAGCCTGGCTTGCAGCTACTTCGGTCTCGAGTGCACTGTCTATATGGTGAAGGTAAGTTATCACCAGAAGCCTTACCGCAGGTCGTTGATGCAGGTGTGGGGAGCGGAGGTCATCCCGAGTCCCAGCGACAGGACCAATGCGGGTCGACAGGTTCTCGCGAAGGACCCAGATTGCCTGGGAAGCTTGGGCATCGCAATCAGCGAGGCCGTCGAGGACGCTGCGAATCGCAAGGACACCAACTACTCGCTGGGCAGCGTGCTGAACCATGTTCTGCTGCATCAGACCGTCATAGGCCTGGAGGCAAAGAAGCAGCTCGAGCTGGTTGGAGACTATCCGGACGTCGTAGTGGGCTGCTGCGGCGGTGGCAGCAACTTCGCAGGCTTGGCTTTCCCGTTCCTGGCCGACAAGTTCGCTGGGAAGGAAGTCAGGGCGGTTGCAGTCGAGCCGACCGCATGCCCCACGCTGACCAGAGGGCACTTCGCGTATGACTTCGGGGACAGCGCCCAGCTCACGCCCATTGTAAGCATGTTCACGCTTGGGCATGACTTCGTTCCGCCGGGAATCCACGCAGGTGGATTGAGATACCATGGAGCTTCTCCGCTTGTCAGCCAGCTCGTGCATGACGGAATCGCGGAAGCCGTGGCAATCGGTCAACGGGGCGTGTTTGAGTCGGCTGTTCTGTTCGCGAGGACAGAAGGCATCTTGCCTGCGCCTGAATCGGCACACGCTATCAAGGGTGCCATCGACGAGGCTCTGAAGGCGAAGGACGCTGGAGAGGAACGGACGATCCTCTTCAGCCTGAGCGGACACGGTCACTTCGATCTGTCTGCTTACGATGAGTTCTTCGCGGGCCGGCTCACGGACATCGTGTATCCTCAGGAGATGATCGACAAGGCGCTGGCCAGCCTGCCGGTCTGTGATGAGGAGTCTTAAGTGTAGCAAGCATCGCTGCGGGCAGCGCTTGCGGGCATGGCTTGCGGGCATGGCTTGCATCGTCCTGCGGTGTCTGAACCGGCAACGGCCGATCAACGTGAGTCAAAGCTGGTCACGGAGGGTCGAGGCCGATCACGGAGGGTCGAGCCCGATCATGGAGGACCTGGCCTGATCACAGAGGGTCGAGGTCGATCACGGTGGACCCAGCCTGATCACAGAGGGTCGAGGTCGATCACTGTGGACCTGGCCTGATCACGGAGGGTCGAGGTCGACCTCGGTAGATTAAGGTCAATCAAGGGAGAGGTAGCGGTCATTGACTGACCGACCTCTCCTTTTTGTTTCGCTGCGAGCAGTGTTGTCATGCCCCGTGCGGTGTTTGTCATGGCCCCGAGCGGAGCTTGTCATGGCCCCGAGCGGAGCTTGGTGAGGCGCCCAGCGCTACGTGGCGGCACGCTGCCATGCCTGTCAGTGTTCGGCACCGCCAGGCGATGCCCGCGAGTTCACTGGCATACTGTCCACTTCTGCCGCATATTCTTGCCTGAAGGAAGCGCCTCGGCCACCGCGGCTACGGCGCCGCGCATTCGGTCCAAGGAACCAGACGGCGCCTCACGATGCTGAGATTCTGCTGCTGCGATTCTGCTGCTACGATGCAACTGCTGCGATTCCTCTGCTGCGATGAAGCTGCTACAACGCAGGGCGATCTGACGGTGCCGCGGTGGCCAGGCTTTGTATGGGGGTTCGGCCGATGGGCAACTACGCGGCGGCAAGCCGGTTTGAGCATCTCTTCTGGCTGCCGACAATGAGGGATCACAGCGAGTTTCTCAGTGGTGCCCTGCCTTGCGGTGCGGTTGACCTGCGGCAGCAGGCGGACTGCTTCACGAGGGAGTTCGAGGGGCTTCTCCGCATTGCACAAGATCTCAGCGACTCTCACGACCACAAGTGGATATCGTTTGCAGCGGAGGTGCAATCTGCGGTCGAGAGCTTCGGCACGTTCAAGCTCAATCTGCTCGCTATGATGTTGAAGCGCGAGATCGTTCTCGATTTGACGCCCACCTTCGTCAACCACATGGTGAATGAGCTCGAAGACTATCTGATGATTCTGCACTTTCTGTCGAAGGGGCAGGAGCCTATCCCTAAGAATCCGGTGTCTCTGCATCTCCTGTGGCTGAAGGACAGCCAGGGACATGCCGAGTTCCTGGCATGCGGTCTCGACTATACCGAGCACGACCTCATAGAAGAGGCAAAGCACTTCGCAGAAAGCTTTCTCGTCCAGCACAGTGAGGCCATTGAGTATAGAGGCTTTCTCCGGACCTGTTTAGATCTGTTTCCGAGCCTGCAGAGGTTTGACGCTCGGGCTGCAGACAGCACGCGGGACTTCTACGACTACCTAGGAAATCTCCGAGATTTGTTGAAGGATGCCAGGGCGAAGGGTTCACTGCAGACCCAGGTCATCGACCATATGATGCGAGAGTCATGCTACTACCTGCACAAGCTGCACCGAGCTGACCCTGAATCAGTCGCGGAACCAGGGTGTGATCCCACGTGCCCTCCGGTGGAGTAAGGCCCCCTATCTCAGAGCGGCTGAAGTGGGGTTGGCCGACTCAGGTCGGCTAGCGCGGGGCGGGTTGGCTCAGATCGGCTAGAGCGGGTCGCGTTGGCTGAGATCGGCTAGAGCGGGGTAAAGCCGGCTAGAGGCTGGCGCCACACTGGTCGCAGTACTTCGCATCCTCATCATTGAGGTTTTTGCACTTCTGACAGCGGACCTTCACGATTGTCTTCTGCTCGGCCGAGTCTGCACCAGTCGGTGCGGCCTTTCCGGCCGACTGGCGGCGGGCTGAAGTGAGATCCCGGACCGCATCGACCTCGTTCACAGCATCATCGATCAGGCCTCCGGCCATCTTCGCCCACGGCTTCAAATCGTGCCGTGCTCGCTTTGCGCTTAGGACCAATCCGCTGCCAGCCAGTCCGGCCACTGCGATTGTCCTCAGCCCCATTCCAGCCATCATCAGCAGCATACCTATGACAGCCCTAGAGAACCCGATGTCCGTCTGGCGATTGAGGCTCGAGAACGAGCCAAACCCGTAATCCCTAGACGAAGAGAACAGGCCCGCTGCCGACAAGAATACGCTGATGAACAGTAGGAAGCCTATGCCCATGAGAACCAGTCCGACAACGTTGAGTGCCTGGCGCCAGGATGGGATGTCGCCGTGGTCGCCGTGGTCGTCGTAGCCGGATGTGTAGCCGACCCGATCCTCTGAGTCGCTTGCATGCTCGTCGGACCACCCGTCAGGCCGGAGACGACTGAACAACGAATTGCGCCGACGAGGATCGCCCGGGCCGAAATGGTTGTCGAAGTGCCCAGAATGTCTCACGAGCCGTCACTCGCTTTCTTCCCAACTGTTGAGGACGAACGCCACTCTCATTGTATTTGACACAGGACGCAAAATCAACGCCAGATGGCTCTAAGTCACCAGCACCGGCGCTGCTTGGCGGGAAAGCGTTGAGTCGGGACAGGCGTTGAGTTGAGGCGCGAGTAGCTGTCAGTTTGGATCTACCGTGACACGGATCTCCCTACTAGCTGGCCATTGCATTGGGTTCATCGGCACTGCTGAGGGAGTCGACGCATGTTCAAACCTCTCGTTGCCTTGCCTCGTCGATCGCGGCGGAAAGGAAGGACTCAGCACTGATTAGCGGGGCGTGGGAGGCTGGCAACATGACCCAGATCGTGGGTAACGCGGCCCGGACTTCCCCTAGTATCCTCCGGATTGGTCAAAAATCAACAGCCAAATGGGGCGTATTGGAAGGTGCGGTTGATTGAGCCCGTGTGCTGGCCTATGTTTGAGAACTCCCTAACCAGGCCTCGTCGATCGCGGCGGAAAGGAAGGACTCAGCACTGATTAGCGGGGCGTGGGAGGCTGGCAACATGACCCAGATCGTGGGTAACGCGACTCATGCTTCCCCCAGTATCCTCCGGATCGGTCAGAAACCGTCAGCTCGATGGTGCAAACTGGAATGAGTCCAGGATGGTTGTTTCAGGAGGTGACGTAGTTGGCGTGCTTCTCGATCACTTCTTTCTACGCCAGCAAAATCGGCATGGCAAATTCGTGACCCCGCGCACCAAACCATTGTGGAACTAGACAGGGATGAGAGGCACCAGTGACGAGAGACACCCGTGGCGAGAGACAGCGGTCACGAGAGGCAGCAGTCACGAGAGCGGCAGTCACGAGAGACGGCAGTCACGAGGGCAGCAGTCATGAGAGACAGCAGTCACGAGGGCAGCAGCCATGAGAGACGGCAGTCACGAGAGGCAGCAGCCATGAGGGGCAGCAGTGACGAGAGGCAGCAGTCACGAGGAGCAGCAGTGACGAGAGATAGCCAGGAGGAGAAGAGTGCTCGGCAGAGAAGTAGTTGTGCGCTGCGATTTGTGGCACTACTGATATGTACAAGGGGATAGACGCCACATGAGAAAGCCGATACGCAAAGTCGTCATCCCTGCGGCTGGATTGGGGACACGGTTCCTGCCGGCGACAAAAGCCCAGCCAAAGGAGATGCTGCCCATAGTAGACAAGCCCTCCATTCAGTACATAGTCGAGGAGGCCGTAGCGTCCGGGATAGAGGACGTGCTGATCATCACGGGCAGAAACAAGAGGGCGATTGAGGATCACTTCGACGTCTCGTTTGAGCTTGAGGAGACTCTGAGGAGAAAGCACCAGGATGAGCTGTTGCAGCTGGTCCATGACATATCGGAGCTGGTGGACATCCACTACATCCGTCAAAAGGAGCCTCTCGGACTCGGACACGCCGTTTGGTGTGCGAGGAAGTTCATTGGAGACGAGCCGTTTGCCGTGATGCTGGGCGACGATCTGGTGTACAGCGCAGTGCCGGTCCTCAAGCAGATGGTGGACGTGTACGAGGAGTATGGCGGCAGCATCATCGGGGTCCAGCAGGTGCCTTTGGAGTCGACTCACAGATACGGAATCTGCGATGTCGAGCCTGCCTCTGGGTCCGAGGGTGCGACGCCGGCGGACCGCTCGAGCAGATCGAGTGAGCCTACAGTGCCCAAGTCCGAGAGCGCGCGGGTCTATAGGATCAGAGACCTGGTTGAGAAGCCCACGCCTGAGCAGGCACCACCCTCCAGGTTGGCGATCATGGGGCGTTACATCATCGAGCCTGAGGTGTTTGGGATTCTCGGGCGAACGGAGCCTGGTGCGGGATCCGAGATTCAGCTGACCGATGCCTTGCGCGAGCTAGCTAAGACCCGCGACATGTATGCGTATGTGTTCGAAGGTCGTCGGTACGACGTGGGAGACAAGCTTGGGTTCCTTGAGGCCACGGTGGAGTACGCGCTGAGGGACGAGGAGCTCGCCCCTGCCTTCGGCAGGTATCTGCGATCCGTGATGAAGACACTCGAGAAGTAGCCACCGATTGCGCAAGGCTAACGTGACCGCCGATTGCGCAAGGCCAACGTGGCCACCGATCGGGCAAATCCAACGAGACCGCCGCCTGGGCACAGCTCGCGGAACTGCACCCGGCGAGTAATCGACAAGACAACGAGACCCCGAGGAAGCTGTATGGCAGTACTCGGGGTCTTCGCGTGTTTTGCAGCCGACGTTAGCCGTGCTACTGGACCTTTTCTATGACTTCTTGTGACAGCACCCAACACGAGTCAACCAGGCCATGCAGCTCGAGCTTGAACCAGCCGTATCTGGTTGTGCTGCTCGGGATGGAGATCACTACATCCGTGTCTCCAGCGCCCATCTCTCTGGGACCGTATGTGTGAACGTGATTCCAGGGTGCGTCCTCAACTCCAAAGGGCATCCCGAAGATTTCGATCTTGAACTCGCCGGGTCCGCCCGCGTTTGTCACGATGCCGTGTATTCCATAGCTGTATTCCGGATCGTCGCAGCCAAAAGGCCAGAAGCATTCCTTTGTTTCCCTGATAGATAGGTTGGTCAACTCAAGGTCGAGTGGTAATGGATAACCTACGAAGTCAACGCTTTCCTTCGTGCTGAGATCAACCACTCTTGCCGCGGGCACGAAGTAATATCCGGCCTTGGCAGGGGTCACACTGACGGCGCCGTAAAGATCGACCTTGTTCCACTCCCCCGAATCATTTGTTTCGGCTGTGCCGAATCTGTCACCAAATCCCAGGACAACACCGCTCATTCCCGCACCTGTTTGATCCCTTACCACACCCGATACGTTGAACTTCACTTCTAAGGCGCCAAAGCAACCGGTAACCAGAAGCATGAGTGCGATCAACGCAGCCAACACTGATGCCGACCTGACGGTCATCATCTTTTCCACCTCCACGCTATTTCAGGTAGCTGACCCGCATAGTTATAGAACGATGGAGTGCATCTGCCCTAGTATTTGTTTACTGCAAGTCCCATCCATTTATGCATTGGAGTTGGTCTATAAGTGGATGTGGAACCAGAAGGAGGCGAATTTAGAAGGAAACGAATACCCAGCAGGCGTCTCGGCAACAATACTCACAGAACCGCGCTGGAAACTAGGCTGCTGTCGCGTATGTTGCCCTGCTTGCCATTCGGGTACGCCCGGCAACAGAAGGTTTGCTGATACCAGGAACCGGCGCGGAGAGAGAAAGAAGGAGGCTGGTACTCAATTAAGAGGCTAGTCATAGTGGGATTGGTGGTGGCGTTGGCGCTCAGCGCGCTGACTCTACCGGTGGCAGCAGGATGGGGGCAGAATGACGAGTCATCCTCTTCGCAGCTAGTGACCTCATTCTTGTCGGCGATCTTCATTAGCTGGCAGAGGGCATACCGATCCGACAGTATCACGGGCTCGTTCGGCAATGCCCGTGGCATCATCACGGTTCAACAGGCTTCGGGTAACGGCAATATCGTACAGCACAACGGTAGGGTGTCGCTGCAAAGGAGTTCGGCCGTCGATCTCGCAGCCACCACAGCCGTGTACTGCGGAGGTCTGGAGCTCTCAGCCGATAGCTGGTGCAAAGATCTCTGGTTTAAGGCAGGACCGATAGTGGTTGACAAGGCCTGCGCGCCGAGAGCCGATCTCATCTGCGGGGCATTCAACGACGCCTGCGGCATCATAACGGTTCAGCAGGCTTCGGGCAATGCAAATACCCTTTCGTCCATAGGAAACGTGCTGGTGAGCACGGGTTGCTCCAGGTAGTGGGCCGACTGAGACACGGTTCCGATCATCGACTTCGATCGGCCGAGCTGATTAGTGTCTGGGCCTAGGCACAAGGGAATTGCCTGGTCGCTGGGGCGGGAGCGCGGTTGCTTCCGCCCTACTCTGCTAGTGAGACAACCGCACTCCCATGACGTATTGAAATCCGTTCTGATGACCACACTCTCTATGGACAGTCAGTACTTGCCAAAATGACGGAAGAGGTGGATCTCTTGAGAATACGACGGCTCGGGGCAGCCTCGTTCGCGGAAACCATGCTGTTGGCGGTCTTTGTGCTTGTGTTTGCGGTGGTCGGCCCTGGCAGCGTCAGCTCGGGTGCATCCACTTTGAGGATACAGAGCGGCCTCGGCGGACCGAAGCTCTCCGTTCAGGTGGACAGCCCGTCCGAACTCCAGTTCAGAGGAGTGGTGCTGGCCGAGCGGGACACAAGCTGCGCTGCGGCCTGTATCGCTACAGTTTTGACCCACTATTTCGACGAGCCAACCACCGAACAAGAGGCATTGACAGGTCTCTTTGCAGAACGGCTCAGAGCAGGCACTGGATTCTCGAGCGCTTTCTCGCTGCTCGACATCAAGAACGTGCTCGATCGGTGGGGATACCAGTCCTCTGGCCTGAGAGGGACCGTAGAATCACTTCGCCAGCAATCTCCGTTTCCCGCAATTCTGCTCATCGATATCGGGGATCATCCTCATTTCACCGTTCTCAGAGCAATGAGTGACGAAGAGGTGTTTCTTGCTGATCCGATCTTCGGAAACATCGCTGCGGAGATCAGCGAGTTTGAACAGAGATGGAACGGAGTGCTGCTTGCCTTTGACCAGTTGATCGCAGACGAACAGAGCAATCATCAGTTGGACGATATCTTGTTGGATCTCAAACCGCCAGGTATCCCCAGTTACACGAGTGTGAAGCGAATGCTCGAGGCTGGGTTTTCTTTAGATCTGAGAGGACCCAATGAGTTTTAGGTGCTGACTGGTCCCCAGCAATACGCACGTGTATCGCCGTGTATCAACAAGCATCGCAAGGAGGTAGGCTGCCATGGGAATCAAGTCTTGCAAGACCGCGCTGCTGGTGCTTGCACTCTCAATCCTGGCTCTCGCTGTGCTCTCCATTGGAGGACAGGCGTCGGGCGCCGGCTGGGCTGCTCTGTCGGACGATGAGCTGACGACAATCGCGGCCATGGGATCCCAAGGCCTGCACATCGGCCCAGATAGCTTTGGAGGACTCAGGTTCGTTTACTGCGGCATCACCGAGGGTTCATTCGCAAACGCCAAAGGGATCGTCACAGTGGTTCAGGTACCGGGAGACTTCAATGATGTCTATGTTCCCGTGCTTGTGAACATATTCGTGTACCTGGTGCAGGTCCAATCGGGAGCGTCGATCAACTTCAACATCAATTTGCCGCCGTGCAATCCGGGCGCCCAGTGAAGTCTGTGATGGAGCTGCAAGCCCAGACCTGACACGGGTTCAGAGGCATGCAAGGGAATAGGAGCGCGCGCTTCCCGCACACGACAAGCGGGAGCAAGGAGGGAAGTGGAGTGAAGAAGACAGCGGTACGGCTGTCGAAGATGGCTGTGGTGGCGACCGCGTTGATCCTTTCGCTGCTGTCTGTGCTCCCAGTGTCGGCCCAGGAACAGGACGAGCCGACAGTGATCGAGCCCAGGCACGGCGAACTGGAGTTGCAACTGACGTATGCACATTCGTCGAGCAACAAGCTGCACGTGCATGGATACAGCATTTTCGACGCCATCATTATCGGGGAGCTGCAAATACACAAGGTCAAGCGCGATATTCTCATACCGTCTCTGGTACTGCGGCTGGGATTGTCTGGGAAGACGGCGCTGGAGGTGTTGGTGCCCCTCAGCTACAGAAGGGACGACATCCTCAGGACGACGCACATGACTGATGATGGACAGCCGACCCGGCAGGTTCTGGACGCGTCCGGGATAGGCGATGTGGAGATAGCTCTCAGTCACGGAGGCGTTGTAGGATCCGCGAAGGTGCCAGTGGTCACTACGTTGGCACTGAAGACTCCGACAGGACTTAGCCCATACGATGCTCCGGAGGGTAGGGTGGGGCTTGGAACGGGACACTGGGGGGCCAGATTGGGCTTCACTACGACTAAGGTGCTCGACCCTCTCGTATTCTTTGGGACTGTGGGCTATACGTGGAACTTCTCGAGGGAGCTAGAGGGATATGGTTTGATCGACCCAGGCGACTCCTTTGGCTACTCCGTGGGAGCTGCATACGCAGTGACCCCCAGGCTCTCGATAAGCGCCAGATTGGAACAGCAGTTTACATCGCCAACCACCAGGAATGAGGTCTTCGAGCCCGGCACCGAGTCGACAACATCCTCCTTCTATGTTGGTGCGAGTTACGAGTTGAAATCCGGCATCACACTCGACGTGTCGGTCGGGCTGGGACTCACTGAGGACTCGCCTGACTTCACACTGAATCTCACTCGTGTGCTTTACCGCTTCTAGACAACGCAGGTGAGGGTCGCAAGGATAGATGCATGTGAGCGCAGGCAGTCTCACAGCACCTGTCCTTTTTGTTTAGGAGGATTTCTGCTGAGAGCATAGAAAACCAGGCATAGAGTTCGGCATGCTCGTGTCTCGTCATGGATTGATTGGGGTGTAGGTAGTGCCTGGTCCAGACCTTACACTGGGCGACAAAGTGGCTCTTGTGCTGAGAGGATTGTGCAACCAAGCTGATATCGAGCACATCTGCAACGAGCACAACATCGACCCCGACTCATTTGAACGGTGGTGCCAGGCGTTTCTTGCAGGCGGCACTGAGAAGCTGGATATAACAATCAGAGCCGAAGAACTGGCCGGTGCAGGCAGTTATGTTGATGCCACCCTGGATTACTCCCTCGCAAACTTCATGCTCCTAGGCACTCTAGCCAAACTCATCACAGTCCTCAACCAGAGGGATTCCTACACCAAGAACCACTCCGATGCAGTCGCCCAGTATTGCATAGAGATCGGCAAACAGCTGGAGCTGGACAGCGACACTATGCAGACGCTGTATGTCGCAGGAACCCTTCACGATATCGGAAAGATAAGCGTCCCCGATCATATACTTAACAAGACAGAACCGCTCACCGACGAAGAAGCGAAGTACATGAAAGAGCACCCCCGGCTTGCCATTGAGCTTATAGGCTGGGAAGGAAGCTTGAGAGGCATCGCCGAAGCGGTGTATCATCATCATGAGCATTTCGACGGAAGCGGATATCCTGAAGGGCTCGCCGGTGAAGAAATACCCTTGCTGGCGCGCATACTCGCGGTAGCGGATGCGTTCTCAGCAATGACGACCGACCGTCCATATCGGCCTGGGATGAACCACGTCGATGCTGCAGGAGAGCTGCTAGACAAGGCCGGAACACAGTTTGATCCAAGCATAGTCGAGATCTTCATTCGAAAAGTGTTAAGGATCCCGCCAAACGAGCCCCACGACAGGAGTTGACGCCCCCTTTGCCTTCGGACTTGGTCAAGGTGTTTCGAGATGAGCTGTGGGTGGTTCTCACAGCCGCCCTTCCAGTCGCTGAGCTGCGCGCTGCGATCCCGCTGGCGCACAGTCTCGGCATGAGTGCGGCGAAAGCATTCTGGCTGTCGGTAGTTGGGAACATACTGCCCATACCTTTTGTCCTTGCCGCCCTATGGCACTATGACAGGCAGCTTCGACAGTTGCCCATTCTGGGCAAGATCCTGGACTGGTCTATGCGCAGAGCCATGAAGCAGCAACGCAATGTAGAGCGATATGGCGCTGTGGCGCTCGCACTGTTCGTGGCCATTCCATTGCCGTCGACCGGCGCATGGACAGGTGCGATAGCTGCATTTCTCTTCGGAATCGGGTCGCGATACGCCCTGCCGGCTATCGCAGCGGGCGTTCTGCTCGCAGGCCTGATCGTCACCATACTGACTCAGGGGATTTCAGCGATCCTGCCCTGACGTCACCGTTCATCTCCTCACTGCACTGACATCGTCGTTCATCACTGCGCTGACATCGTCGTTCATCACTGCGCTGACATCGTCGTTCATCACTGCGCTGACATCGTCGTTCATCACTGCGCTGACATCGTCGTTCATCTCCTATCTGCTATCTGCACTCAATTTCAGCTGTGTTCGGTTAAGGAACAAGGAATTCTAGCGTGCTTCGTCAAACGGACAAGCTGTCTGACATCGAACGGTATGACGTGAGTTGGGGATCGGATCGGTGTCTCTCGAGTGCGCGGGCGCAGAGGTCTCGCTGTGCAAGCGAAACCGCGGCAGTTGCGTTCGGCGCACGAATCGTGTACGAGGAGGGGGTTAGCAAGTGAGGGGTGCGGGCACAAGGAGGGCTTCATTCGTCGCGGCTGTTGTAGTCTCTGCCCTGATGATGTTGTCGTCGGTCTCATTCGCTGACGTGGATCTGAGGGTCGATTGGAGATCGGGCGACGACGCTGTAAGCCAGACGGTATACAGTGTCTTCTCTGGCTGGGCAGGAATATCACTTCAGGACTTGTTGAGCGAAAGCCTGCTGTTGAGGGTCTCCTTGCACAACAGCGGTTCCACGCGGGAGAAGATCCGCCTTGAGCTGGGGTTCGAGGTGGACTTTGACAACCCGAGTTACGCCGACATAGCAGGTGCGGGACTGCTGTTTGAGGAGATGGTCATACCCGCTGGCACGACTCTCACACTCGATGCGACGTCGGTGGACATCGATGTGGACCAGCTGGTCAGAGATCTAGACCAGGCACTTGTCGACTATGGAGCAGGAAGGGATCCGCAACTCCCTGAGTACCTCGCTGATCTCACCTCTGAGGATTTTCTCTCGGGCGGCTGGCCGAGTGTTGCACAGGTCTATGGCCCCGAGCTCGATGAAGACCAGTTGAGGGCACTGGGCATATCAGTGGTCGGAGAGGTCCTAAAGACCAGGCAGCTGCCTTCCGGCACCTACAAAACCACTGTGGTGCTGCATCGTGATGTACAGGGCACTTGGATCCAAGCTGACCTGACTTCACTATGGACCGTTGTAAAGACCTCAGAAGATATAAAGGTTGTTTCCCCAATTGAGGGACAGCTGGTTGCGGATGGGATGCCGACATTCGAATGGAGTGTCCCGAAAGAGCTGATCGGCAAGGCTGACATCGTGTTCGAGATCACAGTGAAGCCGGTCGGCGGCACACAGGAAGTGCTCGTGGGGACTCTCGACCTGTCGCAGGTGTCCGCACTGGGGTCAGCGAGGCTCGAATACTCCGATCACCTCGAGCCATTGGATGGCGGCAGCTACACATGGACTCTGACAGCCATAGACAGGGCCAAGTCCAGTGCTCTGGGGACTGAGCGTGTGTTGTTTGGGGTTCCGATCTCGACTGGATTCCGCGTGAATGCCGCGCCTCAGGTCGCGATCAGCAACAGCTATGTTGTGCACGGGAGCACAGGCGATTCCATCCTTGAGGGCGACACGGTCACATTCACCGGTGCGGCTTCAGACAGCGAAGACGGGGTAATCCCTCCAGCGAGCCTGGTTTGGAGCATCGACGGCGACCGAGTGGCAACCGGTGCCTCATTGACCCACAGATTCGATGCTCCCGGCATGTACACGCTTGAGCTGGCGGCAGTCGACAGCCTGGGCTCCGAGGGAATGGATACTCTCGATATCGTAGTACGAGAGAACAGCCCGCCGACCATCGACTGGTTCAGCCCAGAGTCGGATGTTGAGGTTGAAGAGGGCGATGTTGTCACGTTCCGGGCGCGGGCCAGCGACCCGGACAGGCCCGGGCAGGCGGGCATTACATATGTGTGGTCTGTCGGCGGTATTGACTACGGGTTCAGCCCGCAGTTCTCGTTTGCGTTCGTCGCGTCGCACGGATTCGGCGCAAGCGATACGCCCTACGCAGTCAGTCTCACCGTGTATGACGGTTCAGGGGCTTCCGCAACTCGTGACGTCCTGGTGACCGTCACGGGGCGCACGGAAGCGGGTGGAATCCCTGGGACACCTCGTGGAGACGAGGATGAGCTGATCAGGGAAATCATCGACCTGACGGAGGGCGGTGAGTTCGGAAGAAGCCTCGGTCAGGAGCTCTTTGGCTTCATCCCGTCCTTTGCAGGCATGGCAGTCGTCACCGATGCTGACTCGGCAGGCGAGTCTGGCGATGGCACAGGCTCCTGGACAGTCATCTACGTGTCGTCGCCGTGCGACGGCGAGATAAGGTACGCCACGGAGATGATACCGTTCATCGCTTCTGCGGACGTCGTGTGGGCTCTCGACGACCCAGGCAACGTCATAGGAAGGGGAAGGCACTTCCAGAGACTCGAGCCCGGCGATCACGTGGTCTACGTCCTGCAGCCGTTGTCCTCCGGGCAGACCAGGACAGTAGCTGAGATCTATGTTCCGGTCGACGACGAACCTGAGTCTGTGGCCGCTGTTGGAATGATGAAGGTGCAATCGGCAGAGGATGCGGTGTACGTCGGAACGCCAAGTCACGCGGCAGGAACCTCCGGCCTCTACTGGGAGAGGCCCGCGACGCCGGGCATGAGACTGTCGCTCATGCAGAGGGTGCGGACAGAGGGTGAGGCTTATGTGGACATCGTCTATGATGACGGTTTCGTCGTCAGCGTGCCTCTGATGGAGAATCCGCACATTATTGACCCGCTCGAAGCCGGTCTCCTGGGAGGTGCGCTGTAATATGAAGAGTTCATTCAGCTCAAAGGCACTTCGGTGTGTCTGTGCGCTCGCGCTGATTATGCTGGTAGCGCCTGTGGCTCTTGCCGCAGATGCGACCCCGCCAGTGATCACTCATACACCGGTGACTACAGGACTCGAGGGACGCAGCATCGTGGTACGCGCAACCATCACAGACGATACCGATGTGTCTGCTGCATACGTGTACTTCAAACCGGTAGGGACCGATACGTTCCTCTTCGTGGCTATGGCGCAAGGCACCGGGTCCTACGTGGGTCAGATACCGGCCAGGTATGTGATCCCCGGCACGCTGGAGTACTACCTCACGGCGGTTGATTCCAACGCGAATGTGGCGACGCTCAAAGACAGCTCAGGAGACCCCTTCAAGATAGACGTGGCCTCTGTGGCCGATGTTGAGCCGCAGGCTACCTTAATCTACCCTGTAGGGGTCGTGACTCAGCCTACGGGAGTGGTCATCTCCATTCGGCTGAACGAGGCATTCGTGCGTGCTGACAAGGGGCTTTTCACAGTCATGTTCGATGGCAAGGATGTGACAGACGCGTGCACCATCACGCGGTCGTCGATCACGTACGCCGTACCGGGATCGCTGGCTACTGGGAAATACGATGTCCGGGTCAGTGTCGCGGACCTCAACGGCAAACCGTACTCCGCTCTGTTCACAGTTGTGGCTCACATCGAGAAGCGGGCAGTCGCCGCCAAACCGATCTCAGGCAGCGTTTCAGCGCATTATACCTACGACTTGCAGACGAACGCTGGCTCGGCGTATGCCCGGATCAACGCACTTGGCGAACTGGGTCCGTTCTCCGCGCAGGCAAGCATCCGTACGGATGATCCGGTGTTTACGGGTGTTCCTGGACAGAGCAAGAGCCATCTCCACATCGGGTACAGGTCGCGGCTTCTCGATCTCGATCTTATCGACACGAATGTCACTCTGTCGGATCTGACCGCATACCGCTACTCGATAAGGGGTGCTGCCGGCACGTTGAAGCTGGGCCCGTTCAGTTTCCAGAGTGCGTACGGCATATCTAGACAGGCTGTACCTGGTCAATCCTACGAGAGACGCCTTCTGGGCACCCGCAGCGCCACGAATCTGTTCGGTGTGTTGCAGACAGGCCTCAACCTCGTACAGGTGTCCGATCAAGCGGTCGATGCTGCGGGAAATCCATCGCTGATTAGTGGAGTCTCAGCGGTGCAGTCGTACACCGCGAGTCTGGACGCGCAGTTGAGTCTGTTTGGCGCATCGCTTAGCATGGAAGTCGCGTCCAATGCCTCGTTTAGCGGCGTTCAGGACAGAATGAACTGGAGGCAGGCGCTGACCGATGCGGGTGTGCCGAATGCTGACCAGTACGCGAGAGTCCTGGAGGTACTGCTGCCCATTCCCGACTACTACTTGTTGAAGCAAGTCATCGACGCGGTGGAAGCCGGGGACCCGATCCCGCCAGGATTCAGCCTGGGGGATATTGTGTTGCCGGTCATTGATACTGCCCTCAGGGCCCGAGTTGAGATCCCGATCGCAGCAGCCAAGTTTAGTGCAGACTACTTCTGGGTGGGACAGAGGTTCCAGCCCCTGGCTGTTCCCGTGAATGCGGGATACAGGGGATATGAAGTCAAGCTCTCCGACCTGTCGATCGGAGGAATTGCGAAGCTGTCACTGGCTGTCGGTTCAAAGGTGGATAAGGTAGAGTCGCCGTTCATCACTCCTGCAACCGCGGCCGGACTCCTCGGCAATCTGGGAATTGGATCGGACCCGGTGTCCCAAGCCCTGGCCAATCTGCTGCTGTCGAACATCGGCTCGAACGCAGGATCAGATCAGGCGATCCACAACACGTTGGGTGCGTCCATAATCGCGACGCCGCCGGGCCTGCCCACTGTTCGCTTTGACTACGGCTTGACCAAGAGGGACGACTATATCACAGGATCCCCTGAGTTCGACGAGACCAGCTATGCCGTAAGCGTAGAAGGCGTCGGGTACACTGTCGCAGGGACTCGCGGCACCTTGGGGCTTGGGTTCAAGCACAGTCAGGGAACCGACTTGGCTTTCCACACCGATTCGCAGATAGGAACGACCTTCTCTGTAAAGACCACGCTGCCGCTGCAGGTTGTAAAGGTGTCGGCCAAGGCCTCGATCGGGAGCACCGTTTTGCTCAAGAATGAAGCCGACCCGAGCGACGATGTCACCCTTGCGACCCGAGCCCTAGAGGTCAAGTTGTCGCGGGCGTTCGGGAAGCTGTCGCTCTCGACGACAGCCAAGTATGCTACCCGTGACAACGGATTGCCGGGCGGTCCAGGTGCTGTCGGCGTGACAGGTCTCTCGATCGCCTTTGCGGGACAGTATTCGCTGGGCAAGGCTGGTACAGTTGAAATTCAGGTCCGAACGCTCGACTACAGGGATCGGATCGATGCTACGAGGGACAGGCAGGCTACGACAGTGAGCGCTTCCTACAGACTGGCGTTCTAGCAGGCAGGTTGATGCTTTGGCCAAGAGGCTGATGCTTTGGCTGACAGGCCGATGCTTTGGCGGACAGGCTGATGCTTCGGCAGGCAGGCTGATGCTTTGGCGGACAGGCTGATGCTTTGGCGGACGGGCTGATGCTTTGGCAGGCCGACGCTTTGGCAGACCGACGCTTTGGCAGGCAGGCTGATGCCTTAACAGATGTGAGTAATGCTGGGGTCGCTCCGGGTCCTTACTAGATGACTCGAGGCGACCCCGGCTTTGTTTTGTGCCGGTCGCCGACAGCCGACCCCACTCTGTGACAACCGGACCCCAGGCACTGGCAAGCGGACATCAGGCCCTGACACCAGGTTTCGTTCGTTCGCGGCGGGCCCCGCCCACCAATACCTCATTTCTGTTCCAAATGAAGCATGATTCTACAATCTAAGGGTATTATTTCAAGATTTTCGGAAGGAAACTTGTCCGATTCCCCGAATCAGAGACTACAACAAATTGAAAAGATTGGGTGAGGAGGGTATGTCTGTGCGCCCGTTCTGGTTGTTAGCTTCCACTAGACCGGTTCAGTTCACTAGATCGGCTGAGTCCGCTCGATTGGCCGAGTCGACTTGGTCGGCCGAGTGTGCCAGATCGCCTGAGTCCGCTAGACCGGCTCAGTGCGCCAGACCGTCTGAGTCCGTTAGGTCGGCTCAGCGCGCCGGATCGCCTGAGTCCATTAGATCGGCTCAGTGCGCCAGATCGGTTCAGTCTACTAGGTTGGCCCAGTCCACTCGATTGGCCAAGTATACCAGATCGGCCCATCCAACCAGATCGGCCAAGAAATGGCTTCGAGCTAGAGGTGCATTGCTGGCCCTGACGTTGTGCTTAGTCGTTCACGTTGCGACGAAGTCAATCTCGGCTGCACAAGAGGCGCAGGTTAGGTCGGCCATATACGCTAACGTGGCGAGTTCGATAGAGATCGAAGCGCCGGTCGAGATCCATTGGGCCGACCTTGCGATTGGGGTCAACGTGTCGCCCGTGCAGCGCATCAACGTCAAAAGCAACCAGCCGTACTCGCTGAAGATGCGCTCGGTCACTCGGACTCATCTCGCCGAGTACGATCTCGTCAATCAGGAGTTTGTGTCAGGGGGAAGGAGTCTTTCAGAAACCCTGATGTGGCGGCTGGCAGATCCAGCGTCGGAGACTAGAGCGATCTCCCGCAGCGATGTGGTGATCCAGGCAGCCAATCCTCCCACCAGCGACTCGGGCCACCACTTCGACATCTGCTTTGTCCAAGAGGTCGGATACGGAGACGAGCGCCTGCCCGAAGGCAAGACGTACCGAATAGATGTGATCTTCACCGCAGTCCAGGACGTCTAGGGGGTCGGATCATGCGGAGGCAGTGTTGTCTGGGCAAAGGGACAGATAGCGCTTTCAGACTTGCGTGTGGGCTTGCCGTAGCGATGGTGGTGGCGGCGTCAGCCGGCGGCGTTCTGTCCGGATGCATCAGAGTGTCACCCTACTACGAGATCGAGGACTGCGTTTCCCGGTTCATAGATGCGGCCGTGGCGGGCGATTTCTGGGCAGTCAGGGAACTGACGGCCGATCGGCCGGAGGGATGGGAGAGGGCCATAGAAGCCATTGCGCCTGCATGGTATTCCCCTGAGATAGCCGATGTCGAGCGATCGGGCGATAGAGCACTGGTTCGTGTCGTGAGTGAGGGTAGAGCGAGCTCGATCGGCAGCGAGGCGAGCACTGTGCGCGGCGAAGCTGGCTGGATTGGCGGAGAGGCGAGCCCGATCAGCGACGAGGCAGACTGGATTGGTTACGGGGCGAGCTCCATAGACGACGAGGTAAGCGCACCGAGCTACGATGCAGGCGAGGCCCCAACCAGAGGATCGGGGCGGAGCGAGTGGATCATCGAGCTGGTGCGGATCGAGGGGGTTTGGCTTGTTGATCTGGGCAGGACGCTTGCACCAGATGGATAGATTGATAGGAGGCGATGCAAGTGGTGATGAGAGGCAAAAGGCCAGGTGAGACGCGGAAGAAGTCGATGACGCAAGGGAAGCCGACGGGTTCGCGGGTCTCCAACTGCCGCAGGCGGATCAGGGCCAAACACCTGCTCCTCGCGGTCATGGGCATCGGACTGCTGCTATCTCCCGCAGCAATCGCCGAAACGGAGACCGGCACTCAAGAGGTCACGGCACAGGTGGCTCACGCCATAGAGCTGATAGTCCCATCTTCATATGATTGGGGCGAACTCATCGTTGGTGAAAACGAGTCTGTGTTCCAAGCCGTCACGGTCAAAAGCACAGCGCCCTACGACCTGAAGATAAGAGCCGATAGGACCAATCTAGCGCAGTACGACTTGGCAGTCGGGCATTACGTAGGGGGAGGGAGGGAGCTTCAGAATCCGCTCCAGTGGAAGGAGGCGTACTCTGGGGGCTACTCTGCTATCAGCACAGTCGACATGCCCGTGGTCATTGCGGCCCCTCCAACCGGAAGTGCAGGCACGACGACTATGATCCAGTTTCGCCAATTCGTCAGCTACGGTGACCATGCGCTCCCTGACGGAATGGTGTACCGAATCGTTCTCACCTACACTGCGATGAACACTGTCTGAGGCGAAGGGTGGTCGGCGGATGTTGAGAGTGCGTCTGCGATCCGGTGAGTATGGAAAGCATCAAGATGCGAAACAAAAGCCGCCCGCATGCAGAAGACCGATTCGTCTGGTAGCAGCGGCGCTGGCTTGTCTGCTGACGGCTGTGATCGTTTCGCAGTGCATAATGGCTGCGGGTAGTGGCCTGGACGTAACGTTCCCTGACGACCTTGACCTAGGCATACTCGCGGTGGGCGAAAACGTCAGCGACCTTCAAAGCCTTGTCATCAACAGCGATCTCGGATACCAAGTGTATGTCCGAGCTGACCGGGAGCGGTTGGGGCAGTGGGACCTGATGCTCATGAGGTATGTTGCAGGCAGCGAGATGGCGGAGCCGCTGTTGCTGACTTCTGAAGGAAGAACCTACGTTGTAGGAATCGGCGACCTGCTGATAGCCGACCGCCCCGGGCCTTCGCCCCCGCCGGAGGTCACGTTCAGGTTCGTGCAGCGTGTGGGGTTCGGCGACAGGCCGGCACCCGAAGGCAGGGTGTACAGGATACTGCTGACATATACGGTCGTGCAGAATGTGTAGCAGGAGGTTGTGTCAGGGTGAGCGTGCGGGCCACAGCCAGACGGGCCGCTGTGCGGGCGGTGGCCGTCGGTGCAGCGGCTGCCATCGTCGTGGGCGTGATGGCAGTGGTCGTCGAGAGCGGTTGCGAGGCTGCTCCATCGATCAGGATATCCCCCTCGCGGATCGAGAAACATGTGCGGCGGTTCCTGCTCTTCGAGGATCGGAGCCTCGGCCCGTTCAAGGTAGTCAACAGTGGGACGAGCCCCTTGAGGGTAAGAGTCTGCGTGGAGGACTTGTTTCAGACTGAAGATGGGAGCGCCGTCTTTGTTACCGACGGGTCGTACCAGTTCGGTGCTGCCGAGCTGGTGTCTCTGGAGCCGACGGAGTTCTTGCTTGAACCTGGCAAGACTCAGCTCGTCAAGGGCACGGTCGATACAGGTTCGAAGAGAACAGGAGGCGGGTACTGCGTCGTGTTCTTCGAGACCCAGCCGGAGCCCGAGGGGATCGCGTCAATGGCAACAGCCAGCAGAGTCGGCGCTCTCGTCTACATAGTCTTTGCCGGGCCGACGCAGGTGAAGGGGAAGGTAGACAGGCTTGATGTCGAGGATCTCGGGCAGGGGGTTGCGAGCGTCCGCGTGCTGCTGCGCAACGAAGGCGACGTGCACATCTCTCCGAGGGGGACCATCCGCATCAAGACAACAGGCGGGAGTCTGGTCTGCGACGGCAGCGTGTCGCCGGCCAACATACTGCCCAGTGCAACTCGCTGGCTCGAAGGAACTGTATCATTGCCATCTGACATTGGTCCTGGGAGATATGTGCTGGAAGTCACCATGTTGCTCACTGACACCAAGACTGCGTACGCCGAGGCTGCGCTGCTCGTTAGGCGAAGCGACGGTGGTCGCATTGAGGTGTCGCTCGACCAGAAAGAGAAGTGAGGCGTAGAACCCATATTTGAAAACGAAAATCACTTTATATATGATAGAGGAGGGCAAGTCATCTTGACTCCGAGTTTGTCTGCGGAAGCGGGTAGATGTCTTGCATGGATGATGAAGCCACTTACATCGACGAACGCGAACACGCACTCGTGCGGCTGTTCAAGGCGTACAAGCCGGTCGCCCTGCTCTACTACCTTCCGGATATATCAAGGACGCTGCAGGGGGGTTGCGAGGGCCCGAACGTCGGAATATGGTTGTCTGATGATATCCCTTCTTCAGAGTACTTCAGCCATCTGCTGTTGATCTGCTCCATGGTAGACCGGACATTCGGCGCAGGCAGGTATTGCCCGGTCATTCTGAATTCAGCTCCCAGTGAAACCAAAAGGCTTTTCGTTCAATACGGATGCATGGTGTACGCTCGCGACGAGTCAGACAGGATGAGTTTCGTGATCTCGGCAAACGCCAGGTCCGAAGACCCTGCTTCTAGAAGGGGTCAGAAGCGGGAACAGTTCCGACTTGACAACAGAATTGTGGAACTCGGCGGGTGGGCTCTCCTGAAGAGATACTCCGACAAGAGAGGTCTGCTGATCAACTTCCGTCCTCCAACCGTTCAGGCATGACCGCAGTCTGGCGGCTCGGCATCGCTCGGCCGAGGAGAGCCCAGCGGGAGCGGCGTGCTTTCTCGTCTCTGCGCAGTGTCTTGGCTGCATCTGGCATGTTCCTTGCATCAATTGTCAGCGTCGACTCGCTTGCTTGGTCCTGATTCATGGGCCGAGTAACCTTTGCTTTCCCTCTCCTGATGGAATGGATGTGATTGCTGTGACAGGGGAGAGCTCGGCGGCTCGTTTCTCCGGACGAACACTGGAAGAGGCGTTGTCCCGCGCCGTTCATGAGCTAGAGGCCTCCTCCGTGGAGGACTTGGAATACAGGATCGTCGAGCAGAAGCGTGGGGGTTTGCTGTCGAAGTCCAGTGTGGTGATAGACGCATGGGCCAAGACCCGCAGCCCTTCTGAGGGCGGTCGTGCAGACGAGCCGAAGGCGGACTTTGCTATCGACGGCATGAGTATCCGCGTCAAGGCGGCGCCAGAGGGTGAGGACCCTGAGCCCGTATCGATCTGGTCAACGTTTCCGGTAAGGTTGCGCGTCAACGGTGCGGAACTCCGAGATGGCCAGGCCGCAGAGGTCACCCCCAACGATGTCATTTCAGCTGACATCGGTATCAACCAGGTTCCCTTCTCACAGGTCTCGGTCAGCATATCCAAGGACGGACTGAGTGCATCCATCTCGATTGAATCCAGTTCGGCTCCACGATTCGAACTCGCTGTCGAGCCGGCTCAGAGGGGCTACCGGGTTGTTGCTGTGGAAGCCGGCGTCAATGAACCTGCCCCCATCAGCGTTGACGAAGTGGTGAAGGCGCTCAGGGACAAGGGCGTCGTCAATCATATCAACGAGGAGGCCATTCGCACGGCGATCGCCGACCAGGTTAGCGGAGAAGTGGTTGTCGCCAAAGGCAAGCCGGCTGTGCCGACCGTTCAGGACGTCGTGAACTATACGTTTCAAAACGGTGCGCGGCAACACGATACAGAAGACGTAATCGACTTCCATGAGTTCTGGGTTACGCCTTGCGTGGCGGAAGGCGATGTCCTCGCAGAGAAGATCGCCGGCCATCCGGGTGAGCCCGGGATGAAGGTCACAGGCGAGGAGATTCCTGTGCAGCCCTATCGCCCGGTAGAGCTCCAAGCGGCAGACGGTGCGCAGGTCAGTGCGGACGGAACGAAGATCGTCGCCACTCGCCCCGGCAGGCCTGTGCTCGTCAACAACAAAGTAGGGGTACAGCGCATATATGAGCTGAACAAGGGAGTCGGTCTCCATACGAGTAACATCCACTTTGACGGCGATGTGTTCGTCAAGGGCGATGTCAGCGAGAACATGCTGGTCGAGGCCACAGGCAGCATCGACATCACCGGCGGCGGCTACGAATGCGCCCTTATCTCGAAGCAGCATGTCCAGGTTGGAAGGAGCCTTGTGGGTTCTCACGTCGTCGCAGGAGGCGCGGGAGCGGGTCTCGGCAGGATACGCCTCGGACTGGGCAACATGGTGTCGCAGCTTCAGGATATTGTGGATTCAGTGCGCCACCTCGACGAGCCTGCAAGAGGGGATCTGTCCCGCAGGGAAGCCGCGATGCGCGAGCTTCTCGAGACCAATCACAGACCGCTTTCGACAATAGCTAACGAGCTTCTCCAGCATGTGGAGCATTCGAGAAAAAACTCCGACGGCGCTCGGAAGTACACTCTGAAGTACGTGGAGCTTGGAATCTCGGAGGATATTCAGAGCGTTGTCAAACTGGTGTCAACCACCGTGAACAGGATCGACATTGTCACATGGCCTGACCTGTGTTCTGTGCTTGAGACGGCGCGCCAGACCGTCGAGAGGCTACAGGATATGCTGACAGGCGGTTGCATAGCGAAGATCGGGTATTGCCAATCGAGTGTCGTCGAGGCGGACGGCGATATTCACATCTTGCGGCAGGGCAGCGTGAACTCGTCACTGCGGTCAGGCGGCAACGTCACTGTTGCCGGCGTGTTGCGAGGTGGGGAGGTTCTGTGCCTCGGCCGCGTTACCGCCAAGGAGATCGGAACGATCACGGGGACCGCGACGTCAATTCGCATCCTCGGCCATCAAGGCTCCCTGAAGGCGTCTGTCGTGCATCCGAATGTCAGCCTTACCATCGGCAACATGAGCTACAAGTTCATAGACAGCATGAGAATGGTTGAGGCAAAGATCGACTCCCAAGAAACCCTCACGGTGACATCTGCAGGAAGAGTAGTCTAGCCCGGCTTCCCGGGGAGCTGAATGGGGAGGCTCCCCGGGGTGATTCGGGGTTGAGGTCGAACTAGAATCCCTGGTCAGAGGATTGAAGTCGTCGCGGATGGTCGGCTTCACGGCGTCTACATACCGGGCAGATGACGGGTCCGGACTCCAAGTGCTCAGCAGCTTCAAACATGGTGCCGCAGCTCCGACATCTGATAGATTCCTGAGTGCTGCTTCTTGATACCTCGAGGCCATCAGAGGAACCGGGGGTCTTTTCGAGATCGCGTGGATCTGCAGTCATCGGTTGTGTCTACTCCTTTCTCGAGACCGTCTGGACCGCTTGCGGACTCGCGAGTCGGACGACCCGTCGGCCCGATTCCAGTGGCAGGCAGTCACTCTTGACGGTCACTTCGTAGTGTACCCAAATCGCATGGCTGGAATCAGTTGAAGGAAGATACATGTTTATTGTGGAATTGCAGGCATTGGAATTACGTGTGGGTCTGTTCTGGATACTCTGAAGGTGAGTGTATGACATGAGTGGAGTTGGTGCGATAAACACGCCGGACGAACTCAGCGCTTATCTGAAGGACAAGCCGTCAGAGGATGCTGACGGCGCGGAAGTCCCGCACGTCAGCGTCGCGGTAGTCCGAGTCAATGGGCGGCCCTATGCGTTTTCTGCACAGAGCCTCTTACAGGTGGCCAAAGTGAAGTCGATCGCGAAGGTGCCGGGATGTGCCAGTGTGATTGCCGGTCTCGCCTCCGTAGGAGGAGAGATCGTTGGGGTCGTTGATACATCTGAGTTGCTGCATGCACGTGATGGCGCTCCCCTCCAAAGCGGGCCCGTGCTCATCTACGGCCACGCGGAGGAGCGCATCGGTCTTTCCGTTTCCGCAGTGGAGGAGATCATCAGCGTTCCCGAGACGGCGTTTCGCAAGCTCGAGGGCGATCAGGTGAGTCCTATAGTCACTTCCGAGGTCGAGTGCGCCGGTCAGTACATGCCCTTCGTGGACGTGGGCGCGGCCTTGTCGAGTCTGTTGGGTCAGGAGACATGAGCGTGAACTCGATACAGGTGGTTACATTCTCCTCAGCGCAGACGTTGTATGGCGTGATGAGCAGTCAAGTAGCGGGCCTGTACAGAGCTTCGGATGAACCGAGCGCGGACGGCATCGTCGATCTCATCCAGTTCCTCGAGGGAGCTGCCGATACAGGACGCCGAGCGGGAGCTGCTGCTGAAGGCGGTCAAGGCGGCGCTGCTGCTGGAGCACATCCCGAGGAAGCTTTCGCTGCAGTACATCGAAACGGTAAGGAGTTGGTGATCAGGAGTCACACAGGCAAGAGATACCTGGTTCCCGGACCTGTGGAGCTCACTGAGTTGAGCCTGGATGTCTTTCAGCTGCTTCCATCGCTGATCTCAAAGCGTAGCGAGAACCGAGGGGTCAGGGCGGCGTTCGCCCATGGGGATCTGATTGGATTACTGGTGGACCTGGACAGGGTCACTGTTCTCTCATAGTGGCATCGTGTATGAGACTGCACATGGCGGGGCCCGCCGGAGGATGGTGTAATCGATGAACACTCGCTCAAGTATGTCTCGGATCTTGGCGATCCAGTCGACAGCAGCTCTTGCAGGAGCTGCGGTCACAGAGGTGCTGGGGTATCTAGGCTTTTCGTACCCCTCCTCACCGGTGGATCTGTCGTACTACCGGACTGCCAACATCGTCGTCGCAGTCCTATGTCTAGTCATCTCAGCCTGTTTCCTCTACAGCCGGCTGTATCCGATCAGCCGGTTTTTGGCGACGGAGGACGAATCCATGCTGCGAGGCGGGGACCCTGCCAAGCTGAGGCGACTGGTCACCCGACTGCCCGATGCCCATGGGTGGCTCCACGCATCCGTGGCAATTCTGGGCGCACTGATCATGGGGGCGGCCCACGCATACTTCGTGGGCGTGCCCCTGATATCTCTGAAGCTGGGACTCTGCTTGGTCGCCAGCTGGTCATTGATAATCCTCCTCGATTATCACCTGCTGAGAGTTTTGCTCATGCCGGTCGCACAGGACGTGGCGATAAAATCGCAGGCTGAAGGGTCTGAGTGGGTAGACGGTCCACGAGTCTTCGGGAGGTTTGTGGCAGGAAGTATCATCATATGTTCGGTCTCCGCGATTCTGGTGGCAATTGTCCTGCATGGCTCCCTAGAGGTACAGGAGGGTATCGACGTCGGCATCGGCCGAGTCGTCGCAGCGCTTGTCCTGACGCAGGTGGTGACCGGACTGGCCCTCTACTACCTCGGGATCTCGATTGCGAGCCCGCTCAATCACTTGATCGAGCTCACCAGAAAGGTTGGCCATGGCGACCTTACCGCAAGGTTTACGTCGGTCACGGGCGATGAGATCGAGGCAGTGGGCAGGAGCTTCAACAACATGGTGGACAGCCTCCGAAAGATGACTCTGGAACTCAAGAGCGTCATGGAGGAAGTGTCTTCAGTCTCTGCCAGCATAATGGAGATCGCCGAGCAGCAGACTCACCGCGGTGAAGAGCGTGCTGTGGCAGTGACGCAGATTTCGGCAAGTATAGAACACGTGAGCAAGACAGCTCAGCAGGTTGCGGAGCACTGCGAGTCAATGGTCCAGTCCGCTGAGCACGCACTCGAGCAGGCGATGGAAGGGCAGAAGCTCGTGGGCGACACTGCTGAGGGAATGGAACGGATCAGAGATACGGTTACGGCGATGAGCAAACACATCCTGTCGCTTGGCGAGAAGAGCAAGCAGATCGGAGACATAATCGAGACGATCAGCGGAATCGCGGATGAGACCCACCTGTTGGCTCTCAACGCCGCCATAGAATCTGCCGGCGCCGGAGAGCACGGAAGGCGCTTTGCAGTGGTGGCTTCTGAGGTGAAGCGCCTTGCACAGCGTTCAGTGACAGAGACTCAGGATATAAAGAAGATTCTGACGGAGATCCAGATGGCAGCCAACGCTTCGGTTCTAGCCACTGAGCAGGGCATCAAGGAGGTCGAGGCCGGGACTAGTCTGGCGAGAGGCGCCCGTGATGCAATCGACAAGGTCATAGCCCTGGTCGGCGACACTGCAAGGCGCACGCGAGAGATCTCGGACGCGACTGAGCAGCAGAAACAGGCCAACCTGCAGGTAGTAACCAGCATGCGGGAGATCACAGCCGCTTCCAGAGAGGCTGCAGCTGCGAACAAGCAATCGCGTGGATTGGCCAGAAGCTTGACGGATCTTGCTCAGAAGCTGTCCGTGGTCGTCAGGCTGTTCAGCGTCGAAGTGCCGGTATCTCCTTCGGACAAGCTCGTCGACGCTACAGAGACACTGGAGTCAGGAGACCCGGCGGGTGACTGACCCAGGCATCGGGTGACCGGGCGGGCGATTGGCACAGGGGCCGGAGAACCCAGCTGGCGACTTGCGCAAGGGCCGGCAGACCAGGCGAGCGATTGAGGTGTTGGTGGAGTAGATGCCCATTCCGTTTGACGCTTCGCGATTCATAGATCAATACAAGGCTGAGACTCGTGAACGTCTTGACCGCGCGTCGGACATCCTGATGTCTGCAGAGGTGAAGACAGAACCGAGCTGCCTGACAGAGCTGGTCAGGGAGTTCCATACCATCAAAGGCTCGGCGTCGATGATGGGCCTGCACAGTGTGTCCCAGTTGGCTCACAAGCTCGAAGATGTCGTGTCGACCGCGCGGTCCCAGGGGACCGCACTGGCGGACTCGGAGATCAGTTCTTTGCTGCACAGCATAGATGAGCTGCGAGGATTGTTGGAGCATGGAGACCATGGCTCTCAACATGGTGAACAACAGGAGCAGAAGCCGGAGAGGTCATCCATGCGAGTCAGTGCAGCCCGCCTCCATGACATCGCCGACAGGGCTTCGCAGATACTGGGCTTGAGAGGCATCATGGATGAGCTCTCCGAAAGCCTGAGAGAGTGCTGCGAGCTGGTTTCGAGTCAGGCGGAGAAGTGGAGAAACCTGCAGGAGCAGGTCGAATACATAGATCGAGTGCAGGCCGGCCGCCTCGGAGGGGCTCTGGACGAGCTCGCCGGCACAGTCGGGGGATTCTCGCGGCTCAGACACGTTCTTGAGCGAGTCCAGGACAGGTATGACGACCTGACCGACAGAATCAAGGGCGCAGCCTCTGATATCTGCACAGAGCTGCTGTCGTTGGAGATGGTCAGCATATCTTCACTGGGCAACCTCCTGCGGCGCTCTGTTCGCGACATCGCTGATCGGCAGGGCAAGAAGATCGACTTCCGGCTCGAAGGGGCCGACGTAAAGGTCAACCGGATGGTGATCGACGAGCTGAGCGAGAGCCTTTTGCATCTCGTCAGGAACGCAGCGGATCACGGCGTCGAGACTCCGAGCCAGCGCCGCGAGGCGGGCAAACCCGAGGTTGCCACGATCTTGCTTTCGGCTGCCAGTGAAGGTGAGCACGTTCGCCTGACTCTCGAGGACGACGGCCGCGGGCTGGACCTTGAAACGATTGAGCGCCGCGCGAGGGAACTGGGACTGATCGGAGACGAACCTGATGCGACGGTGAAGAGCAGAATCGCTTCGCTAGTCTTCGCAGAGGGCTTTTCCACTAAACAGGTGCCTGATGAGGTTTCGGGAAGGGGGATCGGCCTCGGGATCGTCAGGCGGAAGATCGAGTCGATTGGCGGAACAGTGCATCTAGAGTCAGTGCCCGGATCCGGCTGTCGGTTTACAATGCTGATCCCGAGTGCCGCGTTCCTTGTCAGGAGCCTGGTCTGCACTGTAGGCGAACATGCGGTGTGCATCCCTGTCGCTCACGTCAGGTCCGTTGCACGCGGAACTGAGGCGGAGTTGCTTTCGATTGCAGGAAAGCGGATGGTCAGGCTGGCTGGCGCCACTTACCCGTTGATAACCGTATACGAGATGGCAGGCGTTTCTGCGCCTCAGGTGCGGGATTCGGCCGACCGGTGTGATCTGGTCATGGTCAGAGTCCTTGACCGAGCGCTGGTGTTGGCTGTCGACGAAGTCGTGGACGAAGCCGAGATATTGGTCAAGCCCCTAGGCAAGCTGTTCCGCAGGACGACGGCGTTTTCAGGTGCCACGCAGCTGAGCGAGGGCAGGATCGGCCTCGTCATGAGCGTGTCTGCGCTGTCAGGCCGGGCGCATGACATTGCACAGGGGGTGTATACAGCCGTCGACGGGGGCAGTGCTGAGGCTGTGGGTCAGGCACCTCTGCACCGCGCTAAGCAACGGATCTTGGTCGTTGACGACTCGTTGACGTCCAGAGAACTGTTGCGATCCGTGCTCGAGGCAGAGGGATTCGAGACTATTGGAGCGCACGACGGCCACGATGCTCTGAACAGACTCCAGACAACACCGGTCGATCTTGTTTTGACCGATATTGAGATGCCCGGGATGGACGGTTTCGCACTGTGCGAGCGCATACGCGAAGGCGATACTCCCTACCGCGATACGCCGATCGTTGTAGTCACGACTCGGGACAGAGAGGAAGACCGCAGGCGGGGTCTCGAAGTCGGCGCGAGTGCGTATGTGGTCAAGAAGGCGTTCAACCAGGAAGACCTGCTGGGCGCCATAGACAGACTCATCTCAAGAGGGGACTGGAGCTAAACGATGGAGGGCAGGGAAGGGGAACAGCTGAACAGAAGTGGCGGGACGATTCTGCTGGCCGATGACAGCGCGACCGTGCGGGACATGGTGTCGTGCTTCCTCACACAAGAGGGCTACGAGGTCGTGTGTGCGAAGGACGGCGTCGAAGTCGTAGAAAAGGCAATGCAGGAGCTGCCTGACATCATAGTGCTCGACCTTGTCATGCCCAGGATGAATGGCTATCAGTCGTGCCGGCTGTTGAAGAACGAGCCCTCGACTGCAGACATACCCGTGATCATCCTTACCTCTCAGGAAAGGGCCTCGAGGCAATACTGGGGAATGCAGGCGGGCGCAGATGCGTACGTCACCAAAGATGCGGACATCTCGGTTCTTGCTACAGCCATCAAGCAGCTCATGCACGTATCGCCGTTCCGCAGGCGCGCCAGGAAGAAGCAGCGGCCGAACATGAGCATAGACGTCATCGCCGCAGCTAACGACATGCTGGACAAGCGCCTCTTCGAGTCCACGATTATCAACGAGATAGGGCGGCTATCGTCAACGCTTGACGATCTGGGCGGAACGATGCGCCGCGTTCTTCACATCATGGAAACTCTGCTGGACTTCAGTATCGGTGCGATTGTTCTGGCGGGTGATGATGACGACGAAGAGGATAAAGGTCTGCTCGCTTTGAGAATCAAGGCAGATGCAACCGATGCGATGATTGCGCAGGTGAAGAGCCTCATCAACGAGAGGATCGTTCGTACCAAAACCAGCAAGCTGCGTCTCGAGGATATGGACGAGAAAGTCTTTGGTGACGTAGAGAGGGAGAATCGAAGCGCAGAGGGCACTTCTAGGCCGCTTGATATACGAATCAAGCCCTTCCGAGCCCAAGGCCGTGCAGGTGGATTGGTGGCAGTCGCCAGGCACGCTCCCGAGTTCACAGAAGAGGACGAGCATATTCTCGACATAGTTGCGATGCACTCGTATACGGTGCTCGACAACGCCAGGCTCTATGGCAAGGTCAAGAGGCTCTCAATCACTGACAGTCTGGCCAAGGTCTACAACAGGCGTTATGTCGAGGAGCAGCTTGAGAAGGAGCTGCAGAGAGTCAAGAGGTACGGCGGTGAGTTCAGCGCCCTCATAGTCGATGTGGACAAGTTCAAGGACATAAACGACAGATACGGCCACCAGTTCGGCGACAAGACGCTGGTTGCCTTTGCAGAGCTTGTGAGGTCGCTGATACGAAGCGTCGACATGTTGGGAAGGTACGGCGGAGACGAGTTCATTTTGCTGCTCCCTGAAACCGGGCTGAATGGAGCGATGGCAATAGCGGAGAGGATCCGCGAGGCCGCCGAACGGCAATTGCGGGTGGACGGGAGCGAATCAGCGTCCCCGATCACTGTGAGCATAGGAGTATCCTCGTATCCTGACGAAGGTGTCGAGTCAGCTGCCGAAGTCCTGGGTCGGGCCGATAGAGCACTCTACCTGGCTAAGAAGACCGGGAGGAACCGGGTGTGCACTCACAGCGACATCGCGGAAATGGAAAAGAACGAAAAGCGAGGCACTGTGTGAGCGACAACTGCCGCGGCACCGAGGAACGGGGAGATCCGGAGCAGCTTCAGGGCCTGCGGAGTATGATCGAGCGGACTTACGGCCTTGTCTACGATGGACCCGATTCCGGCCTCCTGTCCCAGGCGATCGCTGACCGGATGCAGGAGACCGGCATCAAGTCCCTGGCATCGTACTGTTCATTCGTGTTGTCCAGCCCTGTAGGCGCCGATGAACTGAGACTGCTAGTAGATGCGGCGACGGTGAAGGAAACCCGGTTCTTCCGCGGCAGAGGGCTGTTTCGCGCGCTTGCGGACGAGATTGTGCCGGACATTATCAGTCGGATGAAGCCGGCGAGCCAGGGCGGCCGCAGCATTCGCGCGTGGAGCGCCGGGTGTGCCACTGGAGAAGAGGCCTATTCGCTCGCACTGATCCTTATGGAGGCCGCCCTCGGACGGTATCTTGCGCCCGTGCGAGTCTTGGGAACAGACGTATCCGTGTCAGCGCTCGCTCATGCAGCGAGCGGCCTGTACTTCGCCAATGCTCTCCGCAATGTCGACGAAAGCCTGCTCGAGAGATACTTTGTCGAGTTGCCCACAGATGGCGAGCCGGGCAGCCATGCTGGACCGTGCTGTTGGAATGCTAGATACAGAGTGGGGCAGCAGTTGGCTGCATGCGTAGAGTTCCTCGAACACAACTTGGCTGTACTGCCCTATCCGGAGCGCCTGAGGGAGTTCGATCTGATACTGTGCAGAAACGTCCTCATGTACTTCTCGATGGACACTGCAGCACGGATCACACGGGAGCTGAGCAAGTGCCTGTGCGAAGGCGGCTATCTGGTGCTGGATTCGTGGGTCTCGCCGTTGGACCTTCACCTGGACGATTGTGGGGTCGTGCAGTGCGAGTACGGAATCGTCATCGAGAAGACGGGCCGGCGCAGGCTGCCGACTCAGGCTAGGACCAGTGCTCAGAGTGCGTCTCAGTCCCAGATCCCGACTCCAGACCGCACCCAGTCCCGGCCGCAGGCCTACGCTTCAGCCCAGCCATCGGCGCATATCAGGCTGTACGGTCAGGAGGTTGCGGCGACGGCTCAGGTCTCTGCTTCGCCGGACGCGACGAGGGAGCACGAGGATGGAGGACAGCCGCAGTGGCCGCACCAGCCGCAATGGCCGCACCAGCCACACCAGTTTCGCCAGCCCACTGGCCCTGTGAAGCCAGGCCCTGAGGACCGCCTCGAGGAAGCCAAAGCGGCTGCAGACCGAGAGGACTTCGAGCATGCGCTCTCGCTGCTCGAATCGCTGAGGCAGGAAACCCCGTTTGATGCTCGAGTTCACAGACTGATGGGTGAGATCCATCTTCAGTTGTCGGACCCCAGAGCAGCCTCATACTGCTTTTCCCGCCTGATATACCTCGATCCCGGCGATCCAGTGGCGCACTGGCGCATGGCAGACGCCTGCGAACAGATGGGCAGACACGACGACGAGCTGAGGCACCTTTGTTGCGCACTCGAGTGCCTGGAGGACTCCGGTTCAGTCCGGCAGCTTGAGTTGCCAAGTGATGTCCTGGTCAAGGCGTGTTTGCATAGAATAGGAAGGCTCCGGTTGAGGCAACGGATCTGATCAGAAGGTGGTTATCAGAGGCCCCGCGCTCGGACCATACTGCAGTACCAGAGTCCTATAGACCAAACCTCTGCCATCAATGGATTATCAACTACAACTCTTACGTCGTTGAGGCGGCACACGGCCCTATCCTTGACACTTGTAGTGCGTAAGGCTAAAATATCAGTGTTCAGTGGGTTTTCCCGTCGGCTAGAGTCGTCAGACGGTTCTGTCAACCCAGCAGAATGCGCGACACCATGTTGCCGTTAAGTGAGTTGCGGGATAGTCACCATTCGAGCAGGAGATCCTTTCGATGTCACTCGTAATAGGGATACCGAGGGCCCTTCATTACTACACCTTCATCCCGCTTTGGGAGCGTTTTTTTTATGAACTCGGAATGAAGGTTGTCGAGTCGGGCCCGACAAACAAGCATATCGTCGATCTCGGTGTCAAGACAACTGTCACCGATGCCTGCGCGCCTATCAAAATATTCCAAGGTCATGCAGAGGCGCTCGCACGGAAGGCGGATGTCGTGTTCATTCCCCGGGTGGTCAGCTTCGAGGGAGGCTATGTGTTCTGCCCGAAGTTCTTGGGATTGCCGGACATGGTCAAGGCCACTGTGGATAACCTTCCTCCGGTGATCGACACCAGGTTTGATCTGAGAAGGGGATTCGCAGCGCTTGTGAGAGCCCTAGTGCGGCTTGGGACTGAACTCGGCTCCGGCAAAGCGAAGGCGTTTGCCGCAGCGGTGCGCGCGATCAGGCACTTCAGGCAGTCAGGATGGACAGCCCATCTTCGCAGGGAGCATGGCGTTGGTGCCGTCGGCAGTATCGTCGAGCATGGTGTCGCCGCTAGCCGCAGCTCCGAGTGTGGCGTTGGTGTCTCCAGCCGAAGCGTCGCGCAAGGTGTGGCCATCCGACGCAGTGACGAGCACGGTGTCGGCGCTACCTGGAGCAGTGTTGAGCATGGCATCATCCGCAGAGGCGTGCACGGCACTGAGCAGGATGGTGAAAAGCTGCCGGTGACGATTGCCGTGATAGGCTACCCGTACATTGTTCACGATCCATTCCTGAGCTGCGGCATGCTTGATATCCTTGAGAAAGCACGAGTCCGTGTCGTCACGATGGAGGACGTATCGACTCGTGACATCGAGGCCCAGCGAGGCGCCTTGAGCAAGCAGGTGTTCTGGCATTATTCGAACAGAGCGTTGAAGGCCGCATACCATCTCATGAAGCACACAGAGATCGACGGCCTCGTGCACGCCACTGCATTTGGCTGTGGACCCGATGCCATCGTTGACAAGTTCCTTGAGATCGACTGCAAGGACGAATACGGAGTGCCGTTTCTTTCGCTGACTGTCGACGAGCATTCGGGCCAGGCAGGCATAGCCACTAGGCTTGAGGCCTTTCTCGACATGATATTGAGAAAGAAGGGGCTCTCTGCTTTTCAGCGTCTGGGAGGGCCCGGGCGCACGGACAGCGGTCTGCATGCTGGCGCCGACAGCCGCCTGCAGAATGGCGCCGCCAATGGTCTGCAGGATGACCTCAAGGTGCCCGTCGTGCAGGGGAGGCAGGTTTCGTGAAGATCACGTTCCCTTACATGGGCTATTACGCGCCCGTGTTCACCAACTTGTTCCGGAAACTGGGCAACGAGGTCGTTGCCCCTCCGAGGCCGAGCAAGCGCACGCTCGATTTGGGAACCAAGCATGCGCCCGAGTTTGCCTGCCTTCCGCTCAAGATACTCCTGGGCACCTACATCGAGGCGCTCGAGATGGGTGCGGATACGATTGTTTCCACGGGCGGTGTGGGTCCGTGCAGGGCTGGATACTACACCCGGCTACAGGAGAAGATACTTAGGAGCCTCGGCTACGACTTCAGGATGTTCACCATTGAGCCTATCAAGGGCCACTTGATGGACATAGTAAGGACGATTCGCTCATTTGTGAATGTACCGGTAACGAAGCTCTATGACGCCTTGACGACGACATGGCTCAAACTCGCCTACATAGACCAGTTCGAGCGAGTCTGCCATCACAGGCGGCCAGTGGAGATCAACAGAGGGAGTTCGACCCGGCTGTTGGAAGAGGGAGTTGCGGCCATAGACAAAGCACAGAACTGCAAGGAGATACGTGAGGTCGGCCGCGCCTACGTCGACATGTTGGGGAAGGTCGAGATAGACGAGACCAAGAACCCTCTCAAAGTCGGAATCATAGGTGAGATATATGTGGTTCTCGAGCCGGCCGTCAACTTCGAGGTCATAGAGAACCTGAACAAGATGGGGGTATACGCCCACAGGTCGATATTCCTGACCGATTGGACAAGAGAGAATGCCTTCCTGGATGCGCTCAGAATCCAGCCCGAGAAGCAGATCCGGGCACAGGCAAGGCCTTATCTCAATCAGCCTGTCGGCGGACATGGCGAGAACAGCGTGGGTGAGACGGTGCGGTACGCCAAGTCTGGGTACGACGGCGTGATCCAGCTTGCACCATTTACATGCATACCGGAGATAGTGGCAAAGAGCATACTCCCAAAGGTGAGCCGCGACCTGGGCATTCCTGTCCTGACTCTGACTCTGGATGAACAGACTGGGCTCGAGGGCGTCATGACGAGACTGGAGGCATTTGTCGACCTGCTGATGAGGCGGAGATTGCGAGCGGGGGAAGCTTCAGCATGATAGGATACCTTGGGATAGACGTAGGATCCGTCAGCACGAATGTGGCGGTGATCGATGAGAGCGGCGAAGTTGTAGAAACCCTGTACATCCGGACCCAGGGTCAGCCGATCAAGGCGATCCAAGACGGCATACGGCAAATCAGAGACAGGCTCCCAAGAGGCATACAGGTCAAGGGAGTCGCGACCACCGGGTCTGCCAGAAGGCTTGCGGGCGTGATAGTGGGCGCAGACGTAGTGAAGAACGAGATAACTGCGCATGCAGTTGCTGCAATGAGAGTCGTGCCCGACGTGCGAACGGTCCTCGAGATCGGAGGACAGGACTCGAAGATCATCGTGATACGCGATGGGGTCGTAGTCGATTTTGCCATGAACTCAGTCTGCGCAGCGGGCACAGGGAGCTTCCTCGATCATCAGGCTGCCAGGCTGGGCATAGCCATAGAGGAGTTTGGAGATCTGGCCGGCCAGGCAACCACTCCGGTTAGGATAGCCGGCCGATGTTCGGTGTTTGCCGAATCAGACATGATACACAAGCAACAGATGGGCCACTCCATACCGGACATCATCGCAGGGCTGTGCCAGGCGCTGGTGCGCAACTACCTGAACAACGTAGGAAAGGGCAAGGAGATTGAGCCGCCTGTGATGTTTCAGGGCGGTGTGGCTGCAAACAAGGGAATCAAGGCGGCGTTCGAGGCTGCCCTCAGCATGGAAGTAGTGGTTCCTCCGAATTACGGAGTCATGGGCGCGGTGGGCGCAGCGCTCCTGGCCCAGGAGCACATGGCCGGAAGAGCCGAGCCGAGCCGGTTCAAAGGGTTCGAGATCAGCGACATCCCCTACAACGCAGGAAGTTTCGAGTGCAAAGGATGCGCCAACAGGTGCGAGGTCGTGGAGATCAGGCAGGAGTCGACCGTACTAGCGAGATGGGGCGACCGCTGCGGCAAGTGGCAGTAGAGTTGCTGCAAGACACGCACCAGAGTTGCGGCTAAGAGCGCAGCAAAGTCGCTACCATACAGGCGGCAGATTTACCGCGAAATGACCAATAAAATTGAGAAACAGGGACTTGTCGGTAGATAAGTCCCTGTTTTCTTGCTCAAATCGGTCGCGGAGCCTGTAAACGCAGTTGCCTTACAAGGTCGGGCAGGTATAATCAAGGTGAGACGGGACATAGATGGTCACAGCGGGACGAAAACTGACCCGCAATGGTGTCCGGAACAACACATCCAGGGCAACATACAAAGAACGACACACAACGACACGACAACACGAGTGACGGCCTCTCCACGCCGGCAGGCGTGTTGATATAGATCCTCACCCTATCCAGCTCAGTCGAAAGACTGAGCTTTTTCTTTTGCTGCTAGAGCAGCGGCCATTTGGCTCTCAGGGAAGCCGACACCATGCCGGTTTCGTTGTGAATTTCCAGTATGAGGCGTGATCCTGATCTCAAGAAGTCCTTGTAGGTGACTTGAATGTCGACTACCGGTGTGGTGGCGCGGACCCCTGCTTCAGCTCCGATTAGCACTGAGTAGTCGAGCCACGGTAGAGGAGAGCCGTAGACGCCACCGGCGAGCACATAGGTGATGTCCGTGTCCTCCAGATCGATACTGATTGAGCCCCGGCAGATCGTTGCCACGCTTGTGTGCTGATGCCATCTGACTGTGCAGCTCACCCCAGCCTCTCCGGGCCTTACTACCGGGAACTCGTGAGCCGCTTTCGCAAGAGCCAGGTCGAATGTCGGCGAAGCGAACGAGGCCAACGTCTTCAGCGCTACTCGTCCCAACGTTGTTTCGATCCCGGCGGCCAATGCGATTGCCCCGGCTCTGTCTTTGTCGTTCCTGCGAGCAATCGCCAGTTCATCGGCACCTCCCGGAATCCGCCCGGGCAGCCATTGATAGCTGACTGTCAGTATCTCGTCCCGAAACACACCAAACTGAACCATGCGCCGTTTTGTGAGCTTCACACTGCCTGTCAGTCCTGCCGACAGCCTGCCAGCTGAGGGGTTATACTGGAGAGACACGCCCACGCCTGCAACGACGGTAGTGTTGTTTGTTTGCAGCTTCACTTCCGGAGCGATCAGGAGGTTCGCAAACGATGGAAACGGGTATGCCGCCGGATCGTACTCTGCGTGAACGAATCCGAAGCCGAGGAAGGCGCCCTTGAAATCAAAGGTCGGCAATTTCAGAGGACCCGGCAGGGCGGCTTTCGGAACCGATCCGCCAACGCCCACGGGACTTGCAGCCTCAACTGCATCAGGCAAGACTGCACAAGCCGCCAGGGTTCCGATCAACGTGAGGAATATGACGACCAGCACTGGGAGAATCGGCGGTCTCTGAGCCTTGCTGCGCTTCATCAACCAGCCGTGTACCAGCTCATAGATGGCCGGAATCACGATCAGCGTGAGCAGGGTCGATGACAGCAGTCCCCCCATCACAGCGACAGCAAGCGGTTTCTGGGTTTCGGTACCCTCTCCAAAACCTATGTACCTGCCGACTCCAAAAGCAAGCGGCAAAAGCCCGACAATCGTGGTGAGCGCAGTCATCAGAATCGGTCTCAGCCGCTCCGTTCCAGCGTCGAGTATAGCTGAGCGGAGGTCTCTGCGCTCCTTTCTCAGTCTGTTGATGGAGTCGACCATCAGTATGGCGTTATTGACCACGATTCCCACGAGCACAATCATTCCCACCACTGCCATGACGCCGAGTCGGGAGCCGGCCAGCAGAAGGCCGAACACAGATCCAATGGCAGCGAGGGGGATGGAGAACATGATTATGAGCGGGCTCATCAGTGACTCGAACTGAGCAGCCATCACCATGTAAACCAGGAGCATAGCCACGAGCAGCGCGGTCTTGAGGCTGTTCAAGGACTCCTGCATGATATTGCTTACACCTGTGAACTCAATGGAGTATCCTTCAGGAATGTGCATCTCATCGATCTCTGCCAACACAAGACTCTTGGCTGTGCCAAGTGGAAGGCTCGACAGGTAAGCTTCCAGGGCTACCGTGCGCACGCCATCGGCCCTGGAAATGGTCGTGAGTTCCATCTCCTGGCGAAGTGTCGTGATGCGCCCGAGAGTAGGCGGGCCGGTAAGCTTCGAGGCCAGTCCTGAACCCTCAGACCCGACTGAGCTGCCTGCGCCACCCGCCTCCAGAGAAGAGGAGACCTTGAGCGATAACACGCTGTCGAGATCCTTGCCGACCGCATCCTTGGACGTGAGGACGACAGGTATCAGCTCGCCGTTCAACCGAAGTTCCGTAGCAGTTGTCCCGACCAGCTGCGACCTGACCGAGAGCCCGACTTGACCGGCAGTCAGGCGAGAGGTCAGGGCCCTCGCGTGGTTCACGTCGAGGAATGCTATAGGTTGCACGCTCTCAACGGATTGCTCGACGTGCTCGATTCCCTCTATCGACTCGAGCCGTTGGGCGAGTTCATTAGAAAGCTGCCTGAGGATGCCCAAGTCGTCGCCAGAGATGTTGATTTCCAGGGCGGATTGGTCGAGCCCTGTCACATACGCGATCTGATCTGTGGCATGCACCTCGATCCTGGCGTCTTGATGAAGCGCCCTGACAGGCTCCACTGCACTGCTTATCCGAGCGACTGTTTCCATGAAGGACAGTTCTCTCTCGGCGTTTGGCTTGAGCATGATGTCAATACGGCCGCGGTTCGATGGAAGCGAGGAGAAAAGCCACAAGATGGCCGATGTATCCGAACCTCCGATGCGGCTCGAGTAGGCGTGGATCCCCGGGATGTTCTCCAGCACAGACTCGACGTCGGCCACGACTGAGCTTGTCCGGTCGACAGGAGTGCCTGGCGGCAGGATCACGTTTACTTCGACCATACCCATGTCCATATCGGGAAGGAACTCGGTCTCAAGGCCACTCAGAGCAAACAGAGCCGCTATGAGCAGGACCACGGATACGGTGAGAACCGCCCATTTGTGCTCGAGAGACCATGCCAAAGCACGGCGGTAGCGCAAGCTGATTGCTGACAGGCCGGCGCCGATCGTTGTTGCTGGAGCACCGCGCCATCTTGCCTTCGAAGCCAACGCCGGAACTACGGTAAGTGCAACCAGCAGCGACGCCAGCAGAGAGAACGATACAGTCAGCGACAGGTCTGTAAAGAGATACCCGGCAAACGATTTGAGGAAGATGATCGGAAGAAAGACTGCAAGTGTAGTCAGGGTGGATGCAACGATCGCGCTCGTGACTTCCGCGGCACCGTTGACTGCAGCCTCTTTTGGAGATTGACCAAGCTCCCGGTGCCTGTGTATGGCCTCGAGAACCACTATCGAGTTGTCGACAAGCATCCCGACCCCGAGCGCCAACCCGCCGAGTGTCATGATGTTTAGAGTCAGTCCTCGCAGATACATGAGAATGAACGTGACCAGCACCGACAGCGGGATCGCCAGCGAGACAATGAGCGTGCTCGACAAGCGCCTCAAGAAGATATAGAGGACCGCTGCCGCGATGATACCGCCGACTATGCCGTTGGCACTGAGGTCATTGACCGATCTCTGGATGAACTGCGCCTGGTCAGTGATGTAGTGGATTTCGACCTGGTCGAGTTTGGCTGTGACATCGCTCAGAGTCTGCTCGAGCCTTTCTGAAACCAGGACGGTGTTCTCACCTGAACGCTTCATCACCGTGATGAGCACTGCCGCCCGCCCATTGACCCGTGTGATTCCTTCCCTCTCAGAGGTGGTCAGGGCTATATCGGCTACGTCTTCGAGATATACCGGAGCGGGAAGCGCCATGCCGAGGAGGCCGCCGACTCCCGATTCCTCCGGTTCAGTGACCCCGACGACGAGGCGCTTGAGCTCGTCGATTGAGTTGATCTCCATACCGACCTTGCCCATGTAGCGCTTGCCATCTTCGTACACCGACCCTATGGGCACGAAGACGTTCTGCGCACCGATCATCTGCGCAAGCAGTGTGTCAGATATGCCGATTTCCTCGAGTTTGGCAGGGTCGTACATGACGCTGACTTGCCTGCCCACTCCGCCGGCTATTGACGTCGTGGCCACGCCCGGAGTCCGCTCAATGGCCGGGATCAGCTCTTCTTTGGCCAGCCTGGTCAGTTCCTCGAGGCTGAGGGTGTCGCTCGACAACCCGATCAGGGCGATCGGTATTTGCGACGGATCGAGCTGCATGACAATGGGTTTCTGGACAGCGCTCGGAAGGGTGTACTGCAGTGCATCTATGGCAGCAGCGATCTCCTGGGCAGTCGCGGTCAGGTCGGTGCGCCAGTTAAACTCCGCGACGACGACTGAGATGTTCTCGGAGCTCATTGAGTCGATTCTTCTCAGGTTGCTCACTGTGGAGATCGCATCTTCGATCTTAGCGGAGACAGCCTTTTCGATGGTTTCGGCATCCGCATTGGGATAGACGGTGATTATCGCGTTCACTGGGTACGAGAGATCGGGAAGAAGGTCGAGACCTAAGGCGTCAAATGCAATGGCTCCAAACAGTAGTACACCAGCGACGACCATTAGGATGGTGACGGGTCTCTCAGTCGCGAATTGAGACAGGGACATCAATGATCCTCCAGTAGAGCGCCAGCGGGACGCTAGTGTACCGTACTCTCACTAGCCAGGGGCTGCCAGCCACTAGAAGTAGTCTTCAATGGTCTTGCCTTGCAGTGGCACCATGAAGTCCTCTTTCACTAAGCCGGAGTTGTACGACGAGTCTGTCAGTACGAACGCTGCAAAACACTCGCTTCCGCTGTACTGCTCCACTCGACACGGATAGTAGGTTGAGGCGTCGATCCACAAGAGCGTGTAATCATCCGGATTCGACTCACATTCGGAGCTGGTCTTTGGAATGCACTTGATCAGGTAGTAGTCTCCGTCATCGTTCTGCGTTCGCCCTAGAGGTTCCAGCTCAAAGTACGTCAGAAGGTCTATGGGCAAGAGCTGGGAGAGGCTCTCAAGTACCGATTCGCCGTTCCCTATGTTAATTCCGAGACCGGTGAGCTGTGCAGCAGCGACTTCCCTGGACATCCTCAGAGCCAGATCTGAGCTGGGCGGCGACAGGTACACAAGCTGATCCTTGTTGTCGAATATCAGCACAAGGCCCTCAAATATCGGGTTGCCCAGGACCTCCAATGACAGCATGTTTTCAGTCTTGCTGTACATGATCCGTCCTGATAGGAGGTATTTACTCTCCACGTCGGCTACAGCAGTGAGAGTCGCGCTGAGATCGTCCACGGTTTTCACGAGATCGATGAACCCGCTGAGAATCGGGTCATCCTCTTGGTGCTCCGATGGCTCTGCAGCTTCGGTAGATGATACCGCAGGGACAGCCGCGAGTGAGATCAACATGAGGCAAAGGATGAGTTCTAGGCAATAACGATGTTTGGCGGCAGACATCGGCTTGTCCTCCACTTCTGTCAAAGGATGCACGACTCTCAGAATGTTGCTAGGAGCACCATGTATTCATTATATGGTGAGCTTCGACGCCTGTCAACCAAAGGATTCCCAGCTTGGTGAGGGAAAACCGCCAGGATGAAGAGGCTGCGGATCACTGCGGGCGGGCCGGGCGTGTGACGACACTGCAGGCCTGTTATGGTATAATGATTGTCGTACCCGCCACTGGCTGCGGGTGCAATCATCGAGTGCAATCAGGTGAGCCCCTTCTCCCGCCGGACGTCTGAAAGGAGGTCTTTGCATGGGCGAAGACGGAGCCATCGCGGTCGTGGACAGGTCCACGACAAGCTTTGGGCTCGAGATACTTCGGATCAGGTCTGAGTCGGGCGATCAGACAGTCGCTCTTGAGAGCTTTGGGCTTTCGGCAAACGTCAAGGGGCGGTTAGCGCTGGACCAGGTGAGAGAGATTGAGAAGCGCGCCAATTCGGTCTCTGGTGTGTCCAGCCCGGTGCTGTTGAGGCTCCACGGGGTAAGAAGGTTGGACGGCAAGCATTTCGTCGAGCGGGAGGACTTACCGGGGGGCGTATACCTGGTTGACTATCTCAAGGACAAGACCGCCGCTCCGCAGACGGTCGTCGGCTGGGCGCTTGCTCTCGCGGGGCTGGCCCAGGAGTACGAAAAGGCCGGCCTTGACCTGCGGGGAATCTCGGATCGCAACGTCCTTGTTGCCGAAGACGGTACGATTCGCGTTGTAGACCCGGGAGTAGCGGTGATTCTTCGGAAGCTGCGCGGCGACAGCGAGGATCCTGACAACTTCATCGCGCCCGAAGGCGCCTACGAGGACGCTTGGACAACTGCATCAGATATGTTCGTCATCGGGATCCTGATGTACGAGGCGCTGACCGGCGTCAAGCCTTTCGATGACCCATCGCCTGAGAACATCCGCGAGAACATCGTGCACAAGAAGCATACCGACCCGCGCTATCTCAATCCGGAGATCAGCGAGAGAGTAGGCCGGGTCGTTGACAAGCTCCTGCAGAAGTCACCAGAACAGAGGTTCTCGTCACTGAACGAGCTCTGTCTCGAGCTGCAGAGCATAATCGACCAATCGGATTTCACATCCGCGCCTCACGAAAGAGAGGCGCTCGAGCGGGCCAGGCGGCGGGCAGGGGCTTCGGACAAGGTCTGGAAGGCCAGACGCTGGCTGAACCGAAATCGCGCCGGGGTCCTCGTGGCCGGGATAGTTGTTCTCGCTCTTGTCGTACTTCGGATCCTCAATCCTCCGACTCCGCCCGTCGTGACTCCGGAAATGACGGCAGATGAGGTTGTGCAGCTGTACTACGTCTCTCTGGCAAACTCTGACTCAGTCGTGCTCGAGCAGGTGCTTTCCGATGAGGTCCAGGACAGGAGTGCAATAATCAACCGAGCCTCCGCGGTGCACGTCATCACCAAGATGCAGGACATCCAGTTTATGACCGCTCCTGTGATCGGAACCGGTGAGACTCGGCCGGTGCTGAGGCCCTACACCATCGAGGGAGTCGAAATCCAGTCGCTCGGCCAGTCAGAACAGGACGGAGTCGAGGTTGCACGGTTCTCCGCCACATATACAGAGACATATGTGGACCAGGGAGACATGGTGACCGTCAAGAAGCGCGATGAGCTTGTGCTAAAGAGGATACAGTCGCTGTGGAAGGTGACCTCGATCCAAGGCGAGGAGCTGGAGAAGGAGAGAGTCCCACTCGGCTTTGAATAAGTCTGGCAAGGAAAGCGTCGCGTCGGCAGTGTCGCGCCGGCTCTTGATTGAGTGTGAAACAGGCCGGCTCGGACACTGAGGAGAGTGGTGACGAGCCATAGACCACAGAGATGAATGGCTGAGTGCTTCCGAGAAGGGCCGAGTCAGACAAGAACGGCTCGAGCTCATTTCCCGGATCGATCGCGCGAGCAGAGAGGCCCGAAGCAAGCGGATAGTTTGGCAGTTGATCGAGCTTGACGAGTACATCGCCAGCTCCAAGGTCCTGTCATACCTTCAGATCGGCAATGAGGTGGTGACCGCCGAGTTTGCCGCTCACGCGCTCTCCTGTGGCAAGGCTCTGTACCTTCCTCGAGTCCGCCGCGACACCCGGGAACTCGAAGTTGTCCGAGTCCACAACCTGTGTGACGACCTTCACGTCGGGACCTACGGAATCCTCGAGCCAGTGGAGGCGCTGGCTCGAGCGAGTGATCTGGAGATCGGGGAGATAGACTTCGCGATCATTCCCGGAGTGGCGTTTGACACAGACGGATACAGGCTCGGACGCGGCGGTGGGTACTTCGACCGATTCCTTCCGCGACTCAGCCATCGGTGCATGACAGTCGGAGTGTGTTTCGAGGAACAGCTCGTTGAGAGGGTGCCAAGAGACCCCTGGGATGTGCCAGTAAAGCGGGTCATTGTGGGGTGAGGTCGTTGTCGGGCGGCAGCCGCCAAGGAGCCAGCCGAGGAGGCCGCGAAGAGCGAAAACTGGTGGATATCTATACAGACGGAGCGTGCAAGGGCAATCCGGGCCCGGGTGGCTGGGCGGCTGTACTGACATACAACGGGCATCAGAAAGAGATATCGGGCGCCGAGCCCCATTCAACCAACCAGCGTATGGAGTTGACTGCAGCTGTTGAGGCGCTCAAGATGCTGAGGTATCCTTGCCGCGTCAGGTTGCATTCAGACAGCGCGTATCTGGTCAACGCCTTTACTCTCGGATGGGTCCAGAGATGGCAGCTCAACGGCTGGGTGAACGCAAAGAAGGACCCGGTCGATAACAGAGACCTCTGGGAGCAATTGATAGAGCTCAGCCATACGCATGACATTGAGTGGATCAAGGTAAAGGGACACTCCGGGGACGATCGCAACAACAGGTGTGACGAGCTTGCGACTGCTGCTATTCAGGAGCTCGAGAGGTCCAAGGGCTCAGGCGAGGCCAGACGGGCGGGGCACCCGAGACGCACTGACAAGAAGACGGAGGACTTGTGATGTCGGATTCACCATCGTCGATTCAGCGGAGGGATTTGACTGTAGGCAGCATACCGGGCCATCTCGTCGCCTTCTCACTTCCTCTTCTATTTGGCAATGCACTTCAGGCCCTGTATAGCACCGTAGACGCCATTTGGGTCGGCAGGTTTGTTGGAAAAGAAGCGCTCGGCGCGGTATCGGCTTCGTTTCCCATAATCATGTTCTTGATCTCGCTGCTCCTTGGAATAGGGATGGCTACCACGATTCTGGTCTCCCAGCATGCAGGAGCCCGACAGTACGACATGGTCCGCAAGGTGATCTCGAACTCACTGGTGCTGGGCGCACTGTCGTCGGTGGTCCTGACGGTCGTGGGGATCGCTGCGAGCGATTGGCTTCTGACGCTGATCAACGTTCCCGAGGAGATCCTCGGGATGGCATCTGCGTACCTCAAGATTCAGTTCGCGGGAACCGTGTTCGTGATTGGGTATAATTTCCTCTCTGCGATCCTGCGAGGTCTCGGCGACTCCAGGACTCCAGTGGTGTTCCTCGCGGTCGCAGTGGTCGTGAATCTGATCATCGACCCCATTTTCATAGTCGGACTCGGCCCGATTCCGAAAATGGGAGTGCCGGGTGCGGCGATCGCGACCGTCCTGGCGCAGGCTGTCTCGTTCATCGCTGCAGCCCTGTACCTCGGGAGAAGCGGCGGCCTCCTTGACCCTCGTCACCTCAGCCTTCGCCTCGATGGGGAACTCACAAAGACCACCCTGGTGGTGGGCCTTCCGTCGGGCGTGCAGCAGACGATCGTCTCTATGGCCATCATGGCCATGAGCTCCATTGTGAACTCATTCGGAACCGCAGTGGTGGCCGGGTTTGGAGCTGCATCGAGGCTCGATCAGTTCGCAATGATGCCCGCCATGTCTCTCGGACTGGCCACGTCAACTCTTGCAGGACAGAACATAGGTGCGGGAAAGAACGACAGAGTGAAGCAGGTTCTGATCTGGTCGTGTGTCATTGCCGGCGGCATAGCTCTGGCAGTGATGGCCGTAGCTCAGTTTGCCCCGAAGCTGCTCATATCTCTGTTCACGTCAGATGAAGAGGTGCTCTCGATCGGCGCCGAGTATCTGAAAGTGGTCAGCCTCGGATACATCCCGATATCGCTGATGTTTGTGTTCAACAGCCTTGTGCGCGGGGCCGGAGATACGATGCCGGGAATGCTCTTCTCTGCCTTCAACCTCTGGGGAGTTCGAATCCCACTCGCGAGATGGCTGTCATCTATGCCTCACCTTGGAAGCAAGGGTATATGGATCGGAACTGCTGCAAGCAGCTTCGTGGGAATGATGATATCCTGGCTGTACTACGTCTCCGGACGCTGGAAGCGGATCCGGCTGGTCAAGACTGAGAAGGTGGAGAGCGGTTCAGGTGCCTGACAACATCAAGGCAACAGGCAAAAAGCGCCTAGCCGGAGGTCTCGTCCAGGTGTACACCGGCGATGGCAAGGGCAAGACGACGGCTGCTCTGGGGCAGTGCGTGCGAGCAGTTGGGGCTGGCCTAAGGGCCGTGATGCTGCAGTTCATCAAGGCCGGCAATGTTACATCGGAGCTCAGGTCCGCCGAGCGCCTGGGACCTGATCTGGAGATTCGCCAGTTGGGACACTCGCTGTCGTTCATCCAAGGACGGCCGTCCGCAGACGACATCGCGAGCGCCCGCAAGGCATGGGCTGAGGCCGAGAAAGCGATCTCTTCGGGCGATTACGACGTCGTAGTCCTGGATGAGATGAATGTAGTCCTGGACTTGCGCATGGTCTCGTGCGACGAAGTGATCTCGTGCCTTGAGCGGCGCCCCAGCCATGTCGAGGTGATCTTGACCGGCAGAGGAGCGCCGAACGAGATCATCGAAGCTGCAGACCTAGTGACAGAGATGCGGTGCGTGAAGCACCCGTATGATAAAGGAATAGCCGCCAGAAAAGGCATCGAGTATTGACGAGCAGCGCGCTGGCAGTTGTGAGGTGTGTGCTATGGCTGAATCTGCAATAGCAGGGCTGAGCGGGGACACTGATCTCGTCTACGCGCTGGATATCGGCACTCGCAAGGTGGCAGGTGTGCTGGCCGGCGTGACCCTCAAGGGCGGGTTTGACCTGGTCGCTGCAGAAGTCGTCGAGCACGAGACAAGAGCGATGCAGGACGGGCAGATCCATGACGTGCCTTCTGTTGCGCGCGTCATCCGCGAGGTTACGGATAGGCTCGAACAGCGCTGTCATGTCAAGCTCGAAAGAGTCGCGGTGGCGGCAGCAGGCCGAGCGCTCAGGACGAGAACAGGAACGGCAGCTCGAAGGATCTCGCCTCTCTACAGAATATCTGAAGATGACGTTCTAGCGCTTGAGCTGGAAGCGGTGATGTCGGCTCAGCGCAGCCTCGTGCGGGATGAAATCAGACCTGCACCGCTCTGTGACCGCTATTTCTGCGTTGGTTACAGCGTGGGCCGGTATGAGCTGGACGGAAACTCGATTGGCAGTCTGATCGGGCAGCGCGGTGAGGTAATCGGTGTTCAGGCTATTGCGACTTTTCTCCCAAGAGTGGTTGTCGATTCCCTGTTCACGGCCATCGAGATGGCAGGGCTCGAGATCAGTTCGATGACGCTCGAGCCGATTGCCGCAATCGCAGTCGCCATCCCCTCGACCATGAGGCAGCTGAACCTCGCGCTTGTTGATATCGGAGCAGGCACTTCTGACATCGCGATCACCGCGAACGGAGAGGTCGTTGCGTATGGGATGGTTCCGATCGCGGGCGATGAGATCACAGAAGAGCTGTGTCAGCGGTTTCTCCTCGACTTCCACGAAGGCGAACGGGTGAAGCGGCTGGCGGGCGGGGGCGGGCCTATCGAGTACACGGATGCGCTCGGCTTGCCAGGACAGACGCACTCGGAGAAAGTCCTCGAGGCAATCGACGCCAAGGTCGATCTCCTCGCGCAGGGCATAGCGGACAAGATACTCGAGCTCAACAAGAGCGAGACTCAGGCAGTGATCTGCATCGGAGGCGGCAGCCTGACTCCGGGACTGCCCCTGAAGCTTGCCGCCCGTCTAGGCATGTCGCCGGGCAGAGTAGCGGTCAGAGGCCGCGAGATTGTGAGGAATGTCTCGGGCGCAGACGAAGTGCTGGACGGGCCGATGGCTGTCACGCCGCTGGGCATAGCAGTGACCGCCAAGCAGAGGAACTCGCTGGCCTTCTTCTCTGTGAAGGTCAATGGACACACCACTCGGCTCATGCACCTCGGCAGCCCGACCGTTGCGGATGCAATCATCGCAGCGGGAGTAGGCATTCGTCAGCTGCACGGAAAGCCGGGCCCAGGCATGACTGTCGAAGTGAACGGCACAGTGCATGTGATCAAGGGCTCGCCTGGCAAACCTGCCGAGGTATTCGTCAACGGCGAGAAGGCGTCTCTCGACGCGGCTGTTCGCGAAGGCGACGATATCCGCATAGAGCCGCCTGCGGACGGCGAGCCGCCCGTCGTGACGGTGGGAGATCTCATTGACTGCGAGGAAGTACCCTTCACGTTCCGCGGAGAGCAAACAGCCGTCTTGCCCAAAATCACGAGAGACGGACAGGCGATCGATCGAGGCACTGTGCTCAACGACGCAGACCGGATAGCAGTGGAGTATGACAGGACAGTCGCCTCTGTAGTCCGCGAGCTTTGCAGCGACGAAGACGAGGCGTACAGATGCATATCTTACAGGCTGAACGGTCGGTCATGCACGGCACAGGTATCCCGCAGGCGCTACATAGCAAACGGAGTCGTGGTCTCCGGCGATTACCGAATACGTCCCGGAGATGTCATAGACATAGATATACAGGAGATCCCGCTAGCAGTATCGGATGTCTTTTCCAGGGGCCGCGACGAGGCTCTGAAAGAGGTAAGGATATTGCTCAACGGCAGAGAGGTGCTTCTGCACGATGGCAGGTCCAAGGCAGAGGTGATTGTCAACGGCGAGCCATCGGGCTTCGACCACTTGATCGCCAATGGCGACGAGATCGAGGTCCGAGTGCCGGATCCTCCTTCGTTCATAGTTGCGGGTCTGTTGGAGCATCTGAACCTTGGCCAGACAGTAGACCAGCTGAGAGCGTCGGGCCGGGGCTCCGTGAAGCTCCTGGTGAACGGCAAGCCGGCCACCTTCTCTGCTGAGGTGAGAGACGGCGACGCGGTAGATATTACGTTTGACTGACCGAGCACGCTATGGTAATCTATATAAAACCTGCAGCATTGCTATTCACAAGACCCACTGCGTTGCAGGGTCTGCAGCCCGGCGCTGACGCCGACTGCAGCAGGGGCCTACGGCGGAGATCGCTGAACATTGTGACGATTATTCTCGGTGTTTGGCAGGAGATGGGGCAGCAGTAGTAGTAGTGTGTAGGTGTACAACTCAGGCTCACTTGGAGGTGGCAAGTCATGGCTCATACGATCAGCGAGGAATGCATCAACTGCGGTGCTTGCCTCGAGACATGTCCAGTAGAGGCTATCAGCGAAGGCGATGACAAGCATATCATCGATCCTGATATTTGCACTGATTGCGGGGCTTGCGAGGACTCTTGTCCAACCGGTGCGATCAGGCCCGAGTAACGAATCTGGAGATCTCATTTGCAGCACACCGGCGTGTTGACCGTAGGTCGACAGCCGGTGCTATTTCAATACAAGGGGGGAAACGCAGGTGGAGCTTCACATAGAAGAGTTGAGGTCGTCTGACCTGAAGGAGAAGCGTCTGGACAAACTGAGCTTCGGTGTCGATTTCACCGATAGGATGTTTGTCATGGAGTATGACAAGGGCAAAGGGTGGCACAGTGCACGCATAACCAAGTTCCAGAACTTCTCGCTCTCGCCGGCGACTATGGCATTTCACTATGGCCAGGCGGCCTTTGAGGGCCTCAAGGCATATCCGAGAACGAATGCCAAGGCAGCTCTGTTCCGGCCGGAACGGAACCTGAGGCGGATGAACGTGTCTGCAGACAGGCTGTGTATGCCCCCTATTGACGAGGAGTTCGTGCTCGACTGCCTGAAGACGCTGGTCAGGCTAGAGTCCGACTGGATACCCAGAGGAGAGGGCCAGTCGCTCTACATCAGACCTACGTACGTCGGAGTCGATCCGATGATCAAGGTTCATGCCTCCAGCAAGTACCTCTTCTTCATCATATTGAGTCCAGTCGGCGCTTACTTCGAGAGAGGATTCTCCGCTGCTCGCATACTGGTCGAAGACGAGTTCTCGCGTGCCGCAAAGGGAGGGACCGGATTCACAAAGGCTTGCGGCAACTATGGGGCGTCTCTGAAGGCAGGCGAAAAGGCCGCGAAGAGCGGTTACGACCAGGTTCTATGGCTCGACGCCTGTGACCACAGGTATGTCGAAGAGGTAGGGTCTATGAACATCTTCTTCGTCATCGACGGGAAGCTGGTCACTCCGGCCCTGCACGGATCGATCCTCCCCGGCATCACGAGGGATTCCACGATAACCCTCGCACGGGACCTCGGCTACGAGGTGGAGGAGCGGATGGTGCCGATCGACGAGGTCCTCGAGGGAATCGAGAGCGGCCGTGTGCAGGAGGTATTTGGAACGGGCACTGCCTGCGTGATCAGTCCTGTAGGCGTACTCGGGTTCAAAGGCCGTGACTACGTGGTAGGCGACGGAGGCGTCGGTCCGATCACACGGCGACTCTACGAAGAGCTGACTTCCATCCAATACGGCAAAGCTGAAGACAGGTTCGGGTGGGTTCACATCATCGAGTGATACCTGCCAAGTCCCACCAGAAAGCTCAACTGCTCGATGCTTTGGGTTGCATGCAGGCGCGCAAATACAATTGATGTCAAGTGACGGAAAAGGGGACAAGCCGGGAGGATAGACCCGTACGGTGGAGAATACACATACTGAGAGCTGATTCGCGCAAAAAGCCAAATTTACTATACCATGAACACCCTATGGTGTCAACAACGAGACGTAGCAGCGCAGCGGTTCTAGGAGCCTCCGGTATAGCGGTTCAACTCACCTGACGGGAGGATAGCACCTGTGGAGATACTCGAGGGCATCAGAGATTCAAAGGGAGAGCTGGCGAAACTGATCGAGAGAGGCCAGCGGTCCGGATGGATCCTGCACGACGAGCTTATGGATGCGTTGGCTCCGCTGGAGCTGACTCCTCAGAAGATGGACGATTTCCTTGAGACGCTCGAACAGCTTCATATACAGGTGGTGGAGAGCCACTCGGAAGAGGCGGAAGCGGACAAAGACTTCGCAGACTCATCCGACTTCGACCACAATGAGCACGACGACGAGCACGACTCAGACGAACATGAAGACGATGAAGGTGAAGACAGCGATGACCTCGACGAACGGCCGGGAAGGCGGGCTTCGGACGAGTACGCAGACGTCGATTCCGATGAGGATGAGATACCAGTTGGACACATCCGGCAGAGCTTCGAGTCAAGCGTGTCTGACTCGGTGCGCATGTACCTGAAGGAGATCGGCCAGGTTGATCTGCTGACGACTGCGCAGGAAGTCGCTCTTGCAAAGGCGATCGAAGCCGGCGATGAGGAAGCAAAGCGTGCGCTCATCGAGGCGAACCTTCGCCTTGTAGTCAGCATTGCCAAGAAGTTCGTTGGAAGGGGTCTCAAGTTCCTCGATTTGATCCAGGAGGGCAATCTGGGACTCCTAAAGGCTGTCGAGCGTTTTGACTACCGGAAAGGATACAAGTTCTCCACATATGCAACGTGGTGGATACGGCAGCACATATCGAGGGCAATTGCAGATCAGGCGCGCACGATCCGGGTGCCTGTCCATATGGTGGAGACTATCAACAGGGTCAAGAAGGTCAACAGGGAGCTGTCCCAGACCCTCGGAAGAGAGCCGACCACCGCTGAGCTGGCTGCAGAGATGAAGATGGACATAAACAAGGTCCGCGAGATACAGCGGATCGCCCAAGACACAGTGTCTCTCGAGACCCCCGTCGGAGAAGAGGAAGACAGCAATCTCGGGGATTTCATCGAGGACGAGGACTCACCCGCTCCTGTCGATGCCACTTCCTATCAGATGCTTGTCGAGCAGCTCAAAGACTCGCTCGACACTCTCACTCCAAGGGAGGCGAGGGTGCTCCAATACAGGTTCGGCCTGGAGGATGGGAGACCCAGGACTCTGGAGGAGGTAGGAAGGCTTTTCGGAGTGACCAGGGAACGCATCCGCCAGATCGAGGCAAAGGCGCTCCGGAAGCTCAGACATCCCAGCCGAAGCAAGAAGCTCAGAGACTATCTGGACTAGACGCAGTTCAGGTTCAGATAATGAGGCTTCCGGACTGGAACGCCTCGAGATGTTTCTTGTATACATTGCCGCATCGAGCAGGGATTAGCAGCATACCATTGAATGAACTATACTCAATCGCATGGACGTGCTCGATTGAGGTGCGAGGCTGCGTTTGTTCTGTCGATGCGGCCTTTATGATTGGAGGTGCCGGCGCGTGCTGGAGTTCAGCAAGCGAACCAACACACTCGAACAGTATGAATACAAATACGAGTTGCAGGACGTAGAAGAGCCACATCTGTACAGAACCCTGTATAAGTATGACGAACCGCCGAAGATCCCATTCAACCATAGACACGTCCCGATGAGGATGCCTGACGAGATCTGGATCACAGACACGACGTTCCGTGACGGTCAGCAGTCCAGGGAGCCGTACACGGTTGAGCAGATAGTCCATCTGTTCAAGCTTCTACATAAGCTCGGCGGTCCCAATGGCATGATCAGACAGACCGAGTTCTTCCTCTACTCGAAGAAGGACAAGGAAGCGGTCGCCCGCTGCCAGGAGCTCGGATACCAGTACCCTGAGATAACTGCTTGGATCAGGGCGACGAAGTCCGACTTTGAACTCGTGAAGAGCATGGGAATAGCGGAAACCGGGATACTGGCCAGCTGCTCGGACTATCACATCTTCAAGAAACTCAAGGTCACGAGGCGCCAGGCCATGGACCAGTTCCTGGGCATCGTCAAGGAGGCGCTCGCCGAGGGAGTCCGGCCGAGGGTGCACCTCGAAGACCTGACTCGCGCCGACTTCTATGGCTTCGTGGTGCCCTTCTGCATAGCGCTTCGTCACCTGTCAGAAGAGAGCGGCGTGCCGATCAAAGTAAGGGCTTGCGACACGATGGGATATGGAGTCAGCTACCCGGGCGTCGCTCTGCCGAGAAGCGTGCCAGGTATCATCTACGGACTATGGCATCATGCAGGCACGCCACACGAACTGATCGAGTGGCATGGGCACAACGACTTCTACAAGGTTGTTGTGAACGCAGGAACTGCCTGGCTGTATGGCGCCTCCGCGGTCAACTGCACTTTGCTTGGGATCGGCGAGCGGACCGGCAACTGCCCGCTTGAGGCGATGGTCTTTGAGTATGCGGGTCTGAGGGGCACGCTGAACGGCATGGACACCACGGTCATCACCGAGATAGCCGAGTATTACGAGAAGGAGCTCGGCTATCAGATCCCTGCCAGGACGCCGTTCGTCGGCCAGGACTTCAACGTCACTCGATCCGGCATACATGCGGACGGTCTGCTGAAGGACGAGGAGATCTACAACATCTTCGACACAGAGAGGATCCTCAACCGGCCGGTCAAGGTCGCAGTGGGTGAGCATTCCGGTCTTGCGGGGGTCGCCCATTGGATAAACAGCTACTTCCGGCTGCAGGGTGACGAGAGAATCGACAAGCGCGATCCCGCCGTGGTCAAGCTCAAGGAATGGATCGACGATCAGATTCAGGATGGAAGGATGACTATCTTCGGGGATTCCGAGCTCGATCAGGCGCTGAAGCGATTGATGCCTGAGGCGTGGGCTGAACTCTCTGCCCGAAAGAAAGAGCGCGAATGAGGGACTTGAGCTGATATGGTCGATTCAGAGCGGTCTTTAGGCGCAGAGGAGACGGGAGCCCAACGGAGCTATAGGCTGCCGCTGTTCTGCGCCGTGACCACGCTTTTCTGGTTTTCGCTCTACACCTATGTCTCGTTTTTCACTAACTACGTCGAGTCCAAGGGTGCATCCCATGTCATGGCAGGAGCCGTCCTAGCATCGTACGGCTTCACCCAGACGGTCCTGCGCATTCCTCTCGGTGTGTTCTCCGACCGGCTTCGGGCCAGAAGGCCTTTTGTAATTGCCGGGCTTGTGGCGTCGACGGCAAGCGGCTTCGGCCTTATCTTTGCAGATTCGCCGTTGATGCTCCTGGTTCTTAGGGGGTTGGCCGGGGTGGCCGCCGCCTCCTGGGTCGCCTATCCCGTCCTGTTCTCCAGCTACTTCCCGAGGGCGAACTCCTCCCAGGCTGTAAGCACGATCATGGTCTTCTTGACCGTGGGGAACACTCTCGGCATGTATCTCGGCGGTTTGGCTGCACATGCATTCGGTCCGGCGGCCGCCTTTGTGCTGGCGGCTCTGTCCGGACTAGCGGGTTTGCTCCTGAGCCGCTGGGTAGTCGACAACTTCGTCGGAGCAGGCACCAGATTTGCCGTTCCCGAGCTGTTGCGAGTGGCGCGGCAGCGTCTCTTGGTGTGTGCCTCGTCTATGGCCCTTCTGCTGCAGGCAGTGCAGTTCGCAACGATCTATGGTTTCACTCCCGTATATGCGGCCGGGATAGGCGCGACTCGGGAATCACTCGCCAATCTGGCACTCATATCGTCAATCCCGACCATAGCCGCGAACTACCTGTCTGGCAAATGGTTTGTAAAGCGCATCGGTGACGCCGCGACATCAGCCATCGGGTTCGCACTGATGGCTGTGTTCACAATAGCCATTCCGTTCACCGGCACGCTGGCCGGACTGTACGCCACTCAGCTGTTTGCAGGCTTCGGCAGGGGGATGGCGCTGCCTGTCCTCATGGCTCTGAGCATCAGAGATGTGTCGGACGATGCGAGAGCGACCGCCATGGGCGTATTTCAGGCAGTCTATGGGGTGGGCATGGTGCTCGGACCTCTCGTTGCAGGGATCGTAGGAGACCTGGCGAACCTGAACTCTAGTTTTGTCGTCATGGGTGCAGCAGCGTTGGCCGGAGCGGCATTCTGCGCGGTGGCGTTCTGTCCGAGACCTTCAGACTGCTGTGCAAACATCGGCCCGAGCAGGTGAGTCATAGGTGGGAATCGGCGATCTGGATCGCTGCGTGATTCGCGACGCCTCAGAGGAAGACCTCCCAGTTATAGTCAAGATATACAACCACTATGTAGAGACTTCGACAGCGACATTCGACGAGGAGCCTCAGTCTCTCGAGCAGAGACGCGAGTGGTTTCGGCGTCATGGCGACCGCTATCCTGTGCTTGTTGCTGAACTGAACGGCGTGGTGGTGGGCTGGGCGGCGATCAGCCCCTTCAGCGACCGGCCGGCGTACAGGTTGACGGTTGAGGACTCGGTGTACGTTCACTCCGAGTTCACAGGCAGGGGAGTGGGCTCGCAGCTGTTGCAGGAGCTGATCGCTCGCGCGCGGCGTTTGGACTATCATCGCATTGTCGCGAGGATCGCAGAGGAAAACGAGGGCAGCGTCAGGCTTCACAGGAGGTTCGGCTTCAAAGAGGTCGGCACCATGGAGGAGGTCGGGTACAAGTTTGGCCATTGGCTCAACGTCACGATCATGATGCTGCCGCTCAACCAGAGCAGCGGATCGTGACGGCCTCGCTGGGTCAGGGCAGGCGATTGTGATGCCCTCACTGGGTCAGAGCAGGCGATTGTGGTGCCGTCGCTGGATCAGAGCAGCGGCTGAAGCCTTATGCTTGCATATACGGGAAGGTGGTCGGAGACGTCGGAGCGTATCACCCCGGTCTCGAGCACCTCGAGCGGCCCGTAAACCCATATCTGATCTATACGCACTCTCGGATTTGAGGCCGGAAACGTCATGCCACTGTCGTGCCTGACGAGAGCGGCGTCCCACGCTTCTCGAGCGATCGCGGCGAGAGGCTGCAGCTCCACTGAATCGGGCTCCACGTTGAAGTCCCCGGCGACAATAGCTGGATTTCCCCTCTGCTCGAGGAGGTCAACCAGAGCCCTGATCTGCGTAGACCTCTCAGACACAGAAAGCCCAAAGTGGACATTGATGAAATCGACTTCCACATCCCCGAGCTTCACAGAGACGAGAAGTATGCCCCGCCTCTCCCTTCCTCCGCTGAGAGTGAGTGAGTTCTCAGCCTCAGGGTATGTACGAGACAGGACAGCGTTTCCCTGGGTGGTGCCCAGGAGCCATACCAAGGGCTGGAACAGTGCGATCATACCCGAATGCGACGACAGAGTCACATCCTGCAGGACTCTGCGGGTCCTGGCGTCGTTCCTGCGGACTTCCTGGAGACCCACAAGGTCCGGCCCGAAATCCGATATCAGCTGACCGATGTCATCCACTCGATCGTTCCCGAGCGCGTCGAGTCCTGCGTGGATGTTCAGAGTAAGCACTTTCAGCACGGAGTTTCGATCGTACGTAGCCCAGCTCGAACCAGACGTCAGGGTGCGGGTTGTATAATGGGCCCTGTTAAGAGACAATAGGGCTAGGACCGCAACGATCGCTACAATGGATATGGCGGCCACGAGAGAGCTTGCCGTCACAGAGGACTCGCGTTCGGGCCCAGCTAGTCCGGCATCCACCATAGACTCACCTCGGTTGATCTTTGGCCGCAACAGGCAGGCATACCTTCAAGCACTTTATGCCATGAGGCGGATCTGAGGCTCGCTAGCCTTGAGGGTCAAGGCGAGCGGTGGTCCGCATGCCATGAGAATCAGTAGGAGCGACGGCTCGCCATGAGGATCAATAAGAGCGATGGTTCGCACGATATGAGGATCAGTGCAAGCGACGTTCCCAAGGCAGTCATAGAAGTGTGTGCTCGCCTCAAGTCCCTCGGGCATTCAGCCTACGTGGTCGGCGGAGCGGTGAGAGACACTCTGTCGGGAAGGGAGAGCATCGACTGGGATGTCACGACATCTGCGACTCCCGAGCAGGTGCGCGCCGCCTTTGACCACACGATCCCCACGGGCGCCCGGCACGGCACGGTCACCGTGATCCTCGACGACAGCAAAATCGAAGTCACCACAATGCGGGCTGAGGGCGACTACGTAGATGGCCGCCGTCCCTACAGTGTATGCTTCATACGTGACATAGAGGCCGATCTCGCCAGGCGCGATTTCACCATCAACGCGATGGCGTATGATCCGATTGACGACCGACTAGTAGATCCCTTTGGAGGCAGTGCAGATCTGCAGTCTCGGATCGTGCGGGCAGTCGGAAATCCAGAGGATCGGTTCAGGGAGGATCACCTTCGGATGCTCAGAGCGGTACGCTTCGCGTCGGTTCTGGGATTCCAGGTCGATCCGGCGACTCTCGACGCGATCACTCGGTGCTCGACTCTGATAAAGAGGGTCTCGGCAGAGAGGATCCGGGATGAGCTGGACAAACTGATGGAGAGCACAAAGCCTTCTGTCGGAATCGAGCTGATGAGGATAACCGGCTTGCTGGAGCATATACTCCCGGAGCTGCTGGAGGGATATGGCGTCGAGCAGAACCGGTATCACGAGTACACCATATATGAACACAACCTGAGGACTGCCGATGAGGTCTCGGGTGATACGGCACTCAGGCTGGCGGGATTGCTTCACGACGTGGGGAAAGCCCGGGTGAAGCAGGGAGAGCACTTCTATGGGCATGAGAGGGTTGGGGGGCAGATCGCCAGGCAGGTGTTAAGCAGGCTCAAATACCCGAGACGGGTGGTCGACCGGGTCGCACACCTGGTTGAGCAGCACATGTTCAGGTATGAGCCGAAGTGGACTGACGCGGCGGTTCGGAGGTTCGTCAAGCGGGTCGGGGTTGAGCACCTGAACGATATCTTCGAGCTCAGGCGAGCCGGCAGAGAAGGATCGAACAGGGAGCCTGACGCTGGGCTCGGGGAGTTGCGCAGGCGCGTCAACGAGATCCTGTCAACAGGAGCATTCTTGACCCTTCGCGACCTCGCAATAGATGGCAATGACGTCGAAGCTCTCATAGGACCGGACGTGCCTCGCAGGGTCATAGGCCTTACCCTGGCGCAGCTTCTGGACGAAGTCATAGAAGACCCGTCACTCAACGACCGCGAGAAACTGATGAAACGTGCCAAGGATGTCGTTGCCTACCATATTGACGAATTACAACATTTGTAATAGGATTTACCATGTAAGGTTTCACCAGTGGACTTCATTTCTGAGTGAGCAATGGATTCATCGGCGAAGTTCGTCACCGGACGCGCGATGGATCTTCTAGCGGTGCTCGCCCGGAGTTCACCACGCATGGCTTACCAATGATCGCCGATGAGTGCACCATGAATTTCCCCTGGACAACTGCATTGCCCGGACTGATCCGATCATGTTGGCAGTGAGGGCTCTATGGTTTCGCGATACGAGATCATCACGACCAAGCTATGCTTGCCCGAACCTAGAGGCACTGATATCGACCTCAGCGCGTTGCTTGATCGAATCGATTTGGAGCGGCGTCCAAGGCTGGTGGCAGTGAGAGCTCCGGCAGGATACGGAAAAAGCACGTTCGCTGCGCAGGTCGTTCGAACGTGGGGATTGCCGACAGCCTGGTACCGGCTGGGCCGAGAGGACGATAATGCGTCGGTCTTCTTCCGGCACGTTCTGTCGGGCCTTGGTCGCCACCTGCCCACCCTCTTGCACGATCCGAACTTCTCGCTCCAGTCGAGACCGTTCGAAGCGAATCCGACCTGCCTGGTCGCTCCCCTAGTAAACGCTCTTCGCCATGTTCCACCTCCCGGAATGGCCATCGTGCTCGAAGACTGCCACTGCGTCGGCAACACCTCGATCCGCCTTTTCATTGAAGAACTCGTCGCACATGCACCTCCCTTGATAAGCTTCGTGATCACGGGCAGGGGCCAGTTGCCCGTTAGCACGAGCAAGTACCAGGCGGCCCAGGAAGCCGTAGTGTTGGGCGTTGATGATCTTCGGTTCAGTGACTCAGAGACTGCACTTCTTGTGTCAAACGCGTTAAGCCATGTCGACCCATATGTTGCAGCCCATATCTGCCGAGAATATGAGGGCTGGCCCGCACTGGTTCGGCTGTTGGTGTCTGACCGCGCCGCCCTGAATGCGACGGGAACAGGTGAGCTGCCGCAGATAGTCGCTGACTACCTTCAGTCCGAGGTGGTGGGACCTCATCCAGAGCCGATACGCCAATTCATGAAGGCTACATCGATACTGGACTTCCTCATCGCCGAGCTGTGTGACGCGTTCCTCGAGATGGACGATTCAGTGCAGATCCTTAGATCGTTGAGAGATGAGCAGCTTCTCCTGCCCGTGCATTCCGAATTCGGACCGGCGTTCAGGTACCTCAACCCGCTTCGACGGTTTCTTCAGTCCGCTCTTGGGGCTGAGCGACGGACACTGCTCATTCGCGCAGGGGAGTGCGAGCGGCTGATGGGCAGAGTGCACCGCGCAATCGACCATTTCGTCACGGCAGGAGCCACAGAGCAGGCCGTGGAGGCTATCGTCGAGGCCGGTGACGGACTGATCGCATCTGGTCAGCACCAGTTACTGAAGCGGTGGATCGAGGCCTTGCCTCCCGCCGCCGTGAGTGCCAATCCTTGGCTGTCGATGTGGTGGGGCGCGGTCAACACGGCTCAAGGACGGCTGCACGCCGGTCAGGCCTATCTCGAAAGCGCACTCGCCAAGTTCAGGCGTCAGGGAGATCGATGCGGAGCAGCTGAGGCCCAGCTCCGCTTGGCAAACAACCTGCTTTGGAGGGGTCTGGCAGGGAAAAGCCGCGAGCTGATCGACAACGCGATTCCCATCCTTTCTGCACGCAAGCCGGATCTCGCATCGGAGGCTTTGTCGCAGAAGGCCATTGCTCTGGCGCTGTGCGGGCACATGAATGAGGCAGTCAGCATTGCGTCCGAGGCCTTCAGGTTGGCGCAGCTGTCAGGAAGGCGGTGCGTGCTGGCACGAGTTGCCGCGGATCTCAGCGTGGTATATTACCTGTCCGGAGACCATCTCGAAATCTTGCACGTGCGGGACTCTGCATTCGATGGCGACGTTGACAGCATCAGGTCAGGCAGTGAGCGCCTTGCAGCCTTCTCCAAGAGTGAGGCCTTTGCCGCTGGACTCAGGAGCATGGGCGAGCTGCAGGAAGCCATCGAACTCGCGAGACGGAGCCTCGACTACAAGGACAGACAAGGACTGATGGAGGGGCTGCCGTCTACTTACTGCCAGATGGGGTTGGTCTGTGCAGATCAAGGCGAGTTTGGCAGAGCCGAGGAATGCTTCTATAGAGCGATAGATATCGCCGCTGCGACGGGTGGATACCAGCTAGTGGTGGCCCTGAGTCTGCGAGGGCTCGCTCGAGTAAGATGTCTGCAGGGAAAGCTGATCGAGGGACAGGCGCTCATTGAGCAGGGACTCGAGGTGGCAAGATCCTTGCCTGAGACGCGATATGCGGAGATTCTGTGTTCGATTACCGCACTGATTCTACGGATGCTTCAGGGCGATTACCACAACACCCTGGCTGAGGCGTTGAGCTTGACGAGAGCCGCGTCCGACCTTGGCTTCAGGCACGCGGCTGCGCTTGCCCATGGATTGCTGGCGGCAATATGGGCCGCGGCCTCTGACCGCAGTGCTGCGTCAGAGCACGCGTCGCTGTGTCTCACGGCCAGCGCCCGGGGGAACTGTCTGCAAGAGCTCGTGACGTACTTTCAGGTGTTCGCTCCGGTGCTGAGGATAGGAGTGGAGCTTGGCATCGAGGGCGCGTTCGTACAGCGAATCCTGAGCAGAGCCGGACAGCCTGCCCTTGAGCTGTTGGCAGAGATGGCATCGCATCCTGATCCCCAGGTAAGGCATAGGGCAGAGGTTTTCTTAGCAATGGCTGAGGGGGGTGCGGCGAATCCCGATACCGTGAGTACTGATGAGGCGCGACCAGACCGGCCTGTCCATGCGGAAGAGGGGCTCAACGGGCCCGTACACTGGGAAGTGCAGTCTAGAACGCCTGTGCAGGCCGACGTGCAGCCTGACAGGCGCGTACATCCAGCGGCAGAAACGGCCGCGGCCCATGCCCCCTGGTCGACGGATTCGCCTCTGGCATTAGTCCGTGAGAACTACTACAAGATCAATATCCAGTGTTTCGGCCCATTCATAGTGTCTGCTCGAGGCGATGAGATTCCTCTGCACGAGTGGAGGACTACCAAGGCCAGGGATCTCCTCGCGTACCTTGTTCATAGTGGACGGCCTGTACAGAGCGATGTCATTATGGAGGACCTATGGCCGGAGTGTGACCTCGATCAGACCCGGGCGGTTCTCCACACGAATCTCTACTACCTGCGCAAAGCGTTGCACGCCATCACTGGCTCCGAAGAAATCGTCATCTTCGGCGGGGGACACTACAGGCTCGCTGAAGGGTGTTACACTACTGACGTAGACCGCTTCACGACATTGCTGTCGGCGTCTCTCTCCCAAGATGGAGCGACGGTTACCTCGGCGGAACTCCTGGAGAAAGCCATTGCGCTGTACAAAGGCGACTACTTGGAGGCTTTGGATTACGCTTGGGTCGGTGCAGAGCAGCGCCGGCTCAAGAGAGTGTGCGTAGAGGCCAGGGAACGTCTGGTTCAACACTACCTCAGCGTCGGCAGCTATTCGCGAGCGCTGCCGCACGCGCTCGCGCTGGTTGAGGCTTGTCCACTATCGGAACAAGCGCACATGACTGCAATGAGAGTCTATGCCCGCCTTGGAGATCTTGCCGCAGTAAAAGAGCAGTACAAGTCGATGGTCGACTTGTTCAATGAAGAGCTCGGATCTGCGCCCTCTCCAGAAGTCAGACGACTGTACTACTCCCTGTTCAACGAGAATCGGTGAGACCAACTGACCGGCCGAATAAAGGTTATGCTTGTCTAGCTTTGGGTACATCGCCGCGCGCCATGTTTAGTGATTGTTTATAGGCATTTGATACCATATATCCAGTTCTTTAGATATAATGTTGCGTACTTCCAGTTGAGTCTTGAAAGCGATCTGTGCAGAGTGGAATCTTGGTCCGTGAAGTGAGTTGAAGGATGACGCGATGATGCCCGCAATGGAGATCGACGAGTACCAGCGCAATACGTACGCCAGCCTGAAAAAGGCAAGTGGATACTCCGGAGTTGGCCGACTGTCCGGGGCAGCGATCTTAACCAGCAAAACCATTTGTTCCCTTGTAGTTTCTGCTATCGGCAGTCTTCAGGGGTCTGCAGTTCACAAGTGGGCATGGGCCGTTCTGCTCGGCTTTGTGAGCTCTCGTTGTACGGTAGTGGTGGAGACAGGCATACTTGCGAAGTCTCTAATCCTGGCTGCGGGCATAGCCGGACGCCCGGGAATGACCGGCGGCATCGCAGTAGGGGCGGCCGCGGGGTTCCTGCTGGGCGGTACCGCATTGCCGCATCTGCCGAGGTTCCTCACGTTTTTCGCCCTTTTTGAGCTGCTGATCAGGGCACTCAACCCTCTGGCCGCGAAGATCCGATACGGACGACGCGGCCTTGTCATTTCTAGCGGACTTGTCTGCGCTTTCAGCATCAGAGTCGTTCACGGACTCATCGGTGGAGACGGAATCACCGCATTCCCGATCGCATGCGCGACCGCAGGGATTGTCGCCGCCGCCGGCGTCTTGTGCGGGGAAGCGCTCTCGGCTGTGTACTCGGTCTGGGAAGGCGAGGCTGAAGCGAGTTCGCTGCTGGACATTAGGCGGAACGAGACGAAGTACGTGTTCACGCTAATAACCGTTCTGATCGGTGGCCTGGGCAGCGTTGCAGCCGGCCAGGTCCGGCCCGCCCAGGTGCTGGCCTCAGCAATGGTCATGGTGGCAGCCATGAACTACGGCTGCGCAATCGGCGCGCTCATAGGAAGCGTAGCGGGCATCGGATTGGTTCTCGCTGATGTCCAGCATTTCCCTATGGTCGCAGTCTACTCAGTGACCGGACTCGTAACAGGAATGCTGCGCGGAGGCCGGCACTGGGAATCGTTGATGCTCGGCACTGTGGCAGGGATGACCGTCTGCCTTCTTTTGGACCAGGGCTGCAGGGCGTTTCCTGTGGACTCCTTCATCCATCTCTCAATCGGAGCCGGGCTAGCCTTTCTCATACAGATATGGTTCTCGCACCTGTTGGTTGATGCGCCCGCGGGCACGGCTGAGGGTCTGCCGGCCCGAGACGGTCGTGTGCATATGGACAGCGCTCGGAGGCGTCTGCAGTCCCTGTCAGGCGTCTTTGAGCTGCTGGCCAGCACCCTTTCAGAAGCGGGCGAAAAGCATAAGGCGTGCCTCACCGACGGATTCGACATACTCCTTCAGGAGGCGCACAAGAGACTCTGTGACAACTGCGGCAAGCACGACGCATGCTGGAATAGCAGGTTCTTCGCAAGCTATGACGCGTTCTTGACCATCTTTGCGGAGCTGGAGATGGAAGCTTCCGAAGGGACGGATCATGCCGGGAAGAGGCGGAGAGATAGCAGGATCCCGACCTACCTGCGCCAGCATTGCATAAACTCGACCAGGGTCGTACCTGTCGTGGCTGAGATCCTTGAGGCGAAGAGAGAGGAACTGGCGGCACTCGATCAGATGCAGGGGGCTAAAGAGGTCATCTCTTCACAGTTCAGGGGCATAGCAGAGATAGTGGACCGCCTCATTGAGGAAATATGCTCAGGTGAGGAGTCTGTCATTCAGTCCGGCGCCAGCCAAGTTGAGTTCGGGGCAGCACGCGGCGAACTCGGCAGCGCACGGGTGGAGTCCGGTGCGGCTCGAGGCCAGCGAGGAAGACCCCGCTCCGTCGATGTCGGCATTTACTGCACCGCCAGAAGCGGCAACTCAGTCTCCGGCGACAGCAGGCTGATCTACGATCTTGGAGATGCACGCACCTTGATTGTACTCGGCGACGGCATGGGTTCAGGTGAGACAGCCGCTGTCGAAAGCAGGTTCGCCACAACCATGTTCAAGGAGCTGATGGTCGCCGGGATGTCGCAGCGCTCTGCAGTAGAAGTGGTCAATTCCCTCATGTTGATCAGGAGAAAGGACGAGTCGTTCTCGACTCTCGACATAGCAGTTGTCGATACCGCAAGGCGTCATGTGGAGTTCACCAAGATGGGTTCCTGTCCGTCATATATCAAGAGCGGCAAACGGGTGCGGCGCATCAGCTCGCCCTCGCTGCCTATCGGCATACTGCCGGGATTGGACTTCGATACGGTCAAGTGCGCGGTATACCCGGGAGATATCATCCTCATGATCAGCGATGGGGTGCTCGGACCCGGCGAGGATATGGACGTAATCGATGAGCGGATCATCGAGTATCTTGGCGAGACCAGGAGAACCTGCCCTCGAGAGATCGTCAACGAACTCGCCGATGTACTGAAGATGATGATGGGCGCAGTGTGGGATGACGATGCTACGCTCATCGCCGTGAAAATCCCCTAGTACCGCACGGCGATTCTCGGCCCGATACGGCTACTTCTTTCGATCACTTCGGTCTCTCGCAAGGTAGAGCCCCAGCCCGATGGCGTTTATCGCTGCGGCCAGGGCGAACCCGGCCATGTCGCCTGCTATCGCTCCATAGATGTTTACCGACGGCCTGCTCACGGTGTTGTAGAGCACCGCGAAGTCCACGAGCGCGCCTGCGGCAGTACTCGCCAGAACCAGCCTAGCCTTTCCTAACCCATTCAGCGCAGAGCCAAGCACATATCCGATGTAGAGCAGCGGCACTGCAGGTGCATAGCGCTCGATCAGCATGGCTGCTTCGTCCGTCCTGTAGAGTATCGTGGAGATTCTGTGCGCCAAGAGGAGCATCCCCGCGCTGACGGCCAGAGTGATTCCGAGTGTCAGTAGGGTCATCTGCTTGAGCCTGCGCCTGAGGTTGATCTCGCGGCCGTGCGCTCTCGATGCGGCGACCTCGGGAAGCAGCAGGGTCGATATTGGAAAGACCAATAGCCCGGGGAGAAAGAGGACTGGCATAGCCATGCCCGACAGCCTGCCGAACAAAACTGTGGCCTGCGCGCTGTCGAACCCTCCACACATGAGCCGCCGAGGAATCACTATTGCGTCAATTGTGTGAGAAGCTGTGGATATGAATCCCGCGGCTGTGAGCGGCAGAGACATGCCGAGCAGCTCGGAGATTAGGTTCATGTTCGATGGTTGGGGCAAGCGAGCTGCCGGTGGACGAGTCGATGCTGTCCTGCCCGCTGATTGGCGGGTGGCTGTCGCCCTGCCCGCTGGTGGATGAGCAGCTGTCTCCCTATTCGACCGATCCCACCTCAGCTTCATTGAGAGCAGAGTGACGAAGCCGGCCGCCTCGCCTATGCCCATTGTCAGCATCGCGATTGCCGCGGCCGATGCGACGGTCGCGCCTGTCAGGCTTCGGAAGAGGTACAGTGTCACACCGATTCTCACCACTTGCTCCACGACCTGGGCGATCGCTGGAGGAGTGGCGTACTGATGACCGTGGAAATACCCTCGGACTATCCCCGATATCGAGGTGAACGCAAGAGCTATCGGCATCATGAGAATTGCGAGGTGAGTTCGGTCGTCTGACAGCACCCTTCCTGAGAGTAGATGAGCGCCAAGCAGCAGGAGGGCTGATGCCGCTATTGAGTTTAGGAGAACCAGGGAGAACGAGACCTTGAACGAAGTCCGGACCTTTGCGGCATCCCCTCTGGCGAGCGACTCTGCAACAGTCCTCGACAGCGCGACTGGCAGACCGAGTGACACCGCGGTAGCGCAAAGTCGATACAGCGGAAATGTCATCTGAAAGACTCCGACAACTTCGGAGCCTGTCACCCTCACGAGCAACACACGATATGCCATTCCCATCGCCCGCACCAGAAGGCCTGCGGTCGTCAGCGTGAGAATGCCTTTGAGCAAGGGTCGCTTGGCCACCACTTCATCTCCTTGGAATATTCATGGTAGAGTATATGTCGAGAGGCTCTGAATCTGAATGTCTTGACAGAGAGAGTGATAGCTGCTTGCCCACCCGACTGCATCAGACGCACGAGGACCGAACTGAGAGAGCGCTTCTCGTCGCCCTGGCCACGGCAGACAGGTCAGCCCGCGAGGTCGAGGACTCCCTGAGAGAACTCAGAGAGCTGGCGACGACTGCGGGCGCGGAGGTCGTGGACGCTCTGATCCAGAAGCGTGAGAGTCCGGACCCATCGTACTTCATCGGTCGAGGCAAGGCCGAGGAATTGAGCCGCCTGGGAGAGGAACTCCAGTGCGACGTAGCCATCCTCGATCACGAACTCACTCCGATGCAGAGGCGGAACCTCGAGGACGCCACCGGTATGAAGGTTGTCGACAGAACTGAGCTGATTCTGGACATTTTCGCCTTGCGGGCACACAGCTACGAAGGCAAGTTACAGGTCGAACTGGCTCAGCTCGAGTACAGGCTGCCTAGACTCGTCGGAACGGGCACCGCGCTGTCGCGGCTTGGCGGCGGCATTGGAACCCGCGGCCCCGGCGAGACGAAGCTGGAAACCGACCGGAGAGCGATTCGGAGGCGCATCGCCGAGCTCAAGAGAGGGCTGGAGGACCTTCGAAGGCAGAGAAAGGTCCGACGCGGGCTGCGGGACAAATCGCACATCCCCGTGATAGCTCTGTGCGGGTACACGAACGCAGGCAAGAGCTCCATTCTTGATCTTCTCGTCAGGATCGATTCTGTCGATACCGACAGGTTTGTCAATGCAGACCTCCACGAGCGCAATGAGCTCTTGTCACAGTCGAGGGGTGCGGGAGTGCTCATAGAGGACAGGCTCTTTGCCACACTCGACCCGACAGTCAGGCGGGTGACCCTGCCAGGGGGAATGGAGCTCCTGGTCAGCGACACAGTAGGGTTCATTCAGCGCGTGCCGCACGAATTGATAGCGGCGTTTCGAGCCACGCTGGAAGAGGTCAGAGAAGCCGATCTGCTGCTTCACGTTGTTGACGCTTCGGATGACCGAATGGACGCGAGGATGGAAGAAGGGTCTCGAACCCTCGAGGAGATCGGCGCTTCCCACGTGCCGGCCATACGCGTTTTGAACAAGATCGACCGCCTTTCGCCCAATGATCGGCAGAGGCTGGCGAGGGATCAGGCAGCGGTGTTGATGTCAGCCGCCACTACTGAGAACGTGGAGGTGCTGCTCAGCCGCATCGAAGCCTTCCTGGCTCAGAGGCGTACAATCGCGACGTTCCTGATTCCCTATCGCGACGGCGGAATCGAGAGCGCTATCCGGGAGCGGGGAAGCGTGCTTTCAGCCGATTATATGGAAGACGGAGTGCTCATCGAAGCGAGCGTTGACTATGAAATGCTCAACAGGTACCGGGATTACATCGTTGCGCGGGAGGGATAATAACGGTTGAAGTGAGGGATCTGCGAGTGAAGAAGCGAGTCAAGGTCAGTTCAAACCGCCAACTGGCTATACCTGTTGAGTTCTACAGAAACCTCGACGAACCGGACGAGTTCGATGTTTACCAGGATCGGGACAAGCTCATTTTGGTGCCCGTGAGATTGGAGGACCGGTTCAGGGAGTTCACGCGGGAGATGAAGGAGCATCTCAAGCGGTCCGGCCTGGCCGGCGAGGAACTCGTCACTGAGCTGGAAAGAAAGAGAGAGCTGCTCAACAGCCAATTGGCTCAGATCATAAGCGAGGCTCAGGGTAAGGAGGATTCGGAGGGGGTTCATTGAGGAAGCGCTGCGGCATGCCCCAGACGCGCCGCGACGCTCGGCGACATCCGCGACACTCTGCGGCACCCGATGCGGCCGGCGAAGCCGGCAACACGTCAGCAATTTCGGGCGTCCAGAGGACTAGAGGGGTCGTCAGTCGAAAGACATTGATGGAATCTGGTCGTCTAGTCGTGACGGAGGGTTGAATGAGTCGAGATAGGAGCGCTACTCCCAGTAGTGCCGGTCGAGAGAGGTCACTTTCTGCCAGAGTCAGATCGCTCATGCGAAGGCACGGAATACATCCAAGGAAACGGTTTGGGCAAAATTTCCTAGTGAATCAAGCAGTCGTTGAGTCTATACTGGAAAGTGCAGAACTGTCTTCGACCGACGTCGTGATTGAGATAGGATCCGGTTTGGGGCTTCTTACCTCTGAACTGGCGTCGAGGTCTGGGCTGGTCTTGGCGGTTGAGATCGACCGAGAGCTGTACGCGATACTCGACGCGGAACTAAGCAGTGCTGGCAACGTACTCCTGCTGAACACGGATATCCTCCAGGTAGACATACCGAAGCTGCTGGCGAGACCAGACGTTGCCGCGACAAAGGCCAAGGTGGTCGCGAACCTCCCTTACAACATCACGACACCGGTGTTGACTAAACTGGTCGAGAACAGGAATTCACTAGATCGAGCTGTGGTCATGGTCCAGAAAGAGGTCGCTGAGCGGGTGGCTGCGAGTCCCGGCTCCAAGGCGTACGGATCGCTCTCCGTCTTCGTTCAGTTCTATGCGGACGTCGGTCTGGTCATGGTGGTCCCGCCTGACTGCTTCATTCCAGAACCAAGCGTGCACAGCGCGGTTCTACGCATCGACTTTCTGCAGAAACCGAGATTCGATGTTGAGGCGAGCGCCCTATCTCAGGTAGTAGGCGCAGCATTCGGCATGAGACGGAAGATTCTGAAGAACGCCCTGAGAAGCCTCCCCGGAATAGACGATCGGTCGCTAGACCTGCTGTTTGCTCGGACCGGGATAGACCCGGGTTGCAGGGCGGAGACTCTAGCGCTGGACGACTTTGCAACACTCTCTAGGGAGTACGCTCAGTTGAGCGGGCACGTTTAGGCCGATTGAGGCCATCTGGTGTAGTCCCTGGTGCAGGTTCTTGCGTGTTGGGTCGCTCTCGTGCAGGCTATTGCTGGCGCAGGGCTGTTGGGCACGCTGTAGGCGCACGACAAGGAAGTGGTAACGGTGGTCTTCATAAGTCCAACAAAGGGACAGCTCACATTCGAGGCGATGTTTCAGGACATTGTTGACTTCATCCTGCAGCATCCGGATGACCACTACAGACTGATAGTCGGCACCGACTCGCAGCTTCGAGAGAGCGCCTGCTTCGTCACAGCGATCGTGATCCACAGAGTGGGAAAGGGCGGCAGGTACTATTATACGAGAGACCAGGAGAATGTTGGGAAGAGTCTGAGAAAGCGCATATTCCACGAGGCATCTCGAAGCCTCGCACTCGCGAGCGAACTGTCAGACCGGCTCGCCGAGGCCGACCTGGCAGGCGTTGAAATTGAGATTCACCTCGACATCGGCTCCAGCGGTGACACTCGCAGCATCATCAAAGAGGTGACCGGACTGGTCACTGGCACTGGATTTCCCGCATACATCAAGCCCGAAGCCTACGGCGCCAGCAGCGTTGCCGACAGGCATACTAAGTAGGTCAGCACAGTTACCGGAGCAACTCCTGCAACGTACACTGTAACAGAAGTGCCTGGCACATGGCGTTTGTCCGTCTGACCAGGATTGGTAGAGGAGTTGCTTCATGTGAGAAGACCGGCAATCGGAGACCTGGTCGTCCGGCCGTCGCACAACGGCGATGTGCTCTTCAAGGTCGTGGGAGTGCGAGGCGGCAGGGCGATTCTCAAAGGCGTATACCTCAGATTGATGGCCGATGCCCCTCTGAACGACCTCAGACGAGTCGATCAGAGGGAGTATGAGGAGATAAAAAAAAACACAGAGAGATTGCTTCGGCGTGCCCTAGCCAGGAGCACCTCGAGAACTGGCGCCAACGGCCGCGAGCAAGGCCGTGGCCCAAGCCGTGACGGATCGTCCAAGAGGGTCAAGCTCCCAGGGCGCGTCCTGCACCTCGACGGAGACCGGGAATACCTCGACAAGTGCATGCAGTACTATGACAAGCTCGGGATGAGGGCGTCAGGATATCACGTTTCCGAAGATCAACAGTCGGCCAGGGTGACGGCCCTTCTCGAGCAGGTGCGGCCGAGCGTCGTAGTACTGACCGGACACGACGGTATCAAAAAGGGAGCTGCGCACGACGACATTCGCAGCTACACAAACTCGCGCTACTTCGTCGAGGCTGTCAAGAACCTGCGGAGGCAAGTCCCAAACAGGGATAGCCTGGTTATTGTCGCCGGAGCATGCCAATCGTACTACGAAGCCCTGATGGCCGCAGGGGCCAACTTCGCGAGCGCTCCTGATAGAGTAAACATACACATGTACGATCCATGCAAAGTCGCTGAGGCGATAGCGTTCACTGATATCGGAGATGTCGCGCGTGTGGACTCAGTGATTTCGAAGTCGATCACAGGCGCCCCCGGGATAGGGGGAGTCGATACCCGGGGGACCTATCGCAACGCAATGCCGCAGTATGCATGATTGATCGCGCCGGGGCTGCGCAATCCCCTCTCTAGTCACCATACCCCCCTGTGGCCGCGCGCTGCCAAGTGCAGGAATGCAAGAGGTAAAGCAGCGCGTTGTGTCGAAACAGGATACCGTTTGGATTGATTTGTTAGTATTATTGTCAGACCAATATGCCTTCGGGGGGTATACCGGTGAAATTCGAGGCGATTGACACGCGGCAGATCTATGTGAAGATAGTCGAACAAATCCGAAGATACATCGAACGAGGAGAACTCAAGCCGGGTGACAAGCTTCCTTCAGAGCGGCAGTTGGCCGAGAGTCTTGGAGTGTCGAGGACATCCGTTCGCGAGGCATTGAGCATCCTCAACATCGAGGGCGTCATCACGCGCAAGCCGGGTCGCGGCACTCGCGTTCAGAACGTCGACAAAGTGTCGCTTCAGGAATCGATCACTGTGCTCACTGACACCGGAAGCCCTCTAGAGGTTCTCGAAGCCAGAGAAGAGATCGAGCCGAGAGTAGCTTATCTTGCAGCAAAGAAAGCTACAACTGAGGACCTGGAAGCCCTAGAATCCGTAATGGACCAACTTATCGCTGCTTCGGACTCGGATGACTATCCGACTGATCTTGATATCGAGTTTCACATCCTTCTCGGTCATGCAACCCACAACCGCTTTCTAGCTCAGATTACGAGGCTCATAAACACCGAAAGGAAGCAATTGGAGAGATTCGCGAACGCGAATGCCTTGGAGAGGCGCGATGGACACATCAAGTCCCATTACCAGCTCTTCAAAGCGGTCAAGGAGAGGCGGGCTCGAGATGCTGAGCATCTCATGCGCCAGCACATTCGGTCGATCAAGAGTCATGTCCTAGAGACGGACGAGCAAGAAGGTCGCATAGGATGATTCACAAGCAATCGGAAGCACTATAGCCACAAAGCAAGCCAGCTTAGGTCACAGAGGAGAGCGCAAGCTCTCCTCTTTTTGTTGGCTGTACTTCCCTGAAGGCAAATACATGCATTCCAAGAAGGAGAACCACAGGACGCGAAGAATCTTATTATTATATGATGGACAGATGGACAGACCAAGTTACCAATCTGACTGTCGTTGAGGCAGCCCTGTGCGAGGAGGTGGTGGAGCGCAATCATCTGCCCGACTTGTAGATTGTCTTGCCAAACATAGGTCTGTAGTCTGAACAGAATCAACTCCCGAAGGAGGAAGGCATGTGTTGAGAAGGCATGGATCAGTGGGCGTACTCGTTCTCGTGCTACTTGTCGTGAGCCTCGCGGGAAACGCTGCGTTCGCTGCAGAGAAGGTCATCACAGTATTCATGGACATTGGAGGAGCAGGGACGGCTCAGACGGGCGCCATGGAGTTGTTCAACGAGATCTACAAGGGCCAGTACAGGGTCGAGGCCGTAAGGGTCGCCTGGGAGGGTATGCGAGAGCAAGTATATACTGAGTTTGTGGCTAAGACTGGAGCCTATGATGTTATCGCCATCAACGCTCAGTGGCGTGACGCTGCGCTTCCATACCTCGAGGACCTGTCACCGTGGGTGAACCAGTACGGTCCGTCCATGGACGAGTTCGTCTCGAGTATGGCGTCCTTCTGTCAGGTTGAGGACAAGATCTGGGGTTTGCCGATAAGGCAGGGGATCACGAATTTGTTCTACGTGCGGCAGGACTTGCTCGAGGAGTTCGGCTTGTCCGCTCCGCAGACACCATACGAGGTCCTCGAGGTAGCGAGAAAACTGACGATTGACAGAGATGGCGACGGCAAGACGGACATCTATGGCATGGGTCTCATGGCATCGGGCCCACCGATGATCGCGGAGGAATTCGTCAATTCGCTTTACGGCAGAGGTGGCAGGTTGCTGGGCGAAAACAACGAGGTCATGCCCTTTGACAGCAAGCATGGTGAGTTGGCTGTAGAAGTCCTCGAAGAATGGAAGACAATGGTGGATGAGGGGATCTTCCCTCCGGGGATCTTGACGTGGGGGATCTGGGAGCCTCTGCACTACATGCAGGAAGGCAGATTGGCAATGGCCGGGATGTTCTCCCCCAGGGCTGCACTTCTTGAGGACCCAGAGGAGTCGACTGTCGCAGGGAAGATCGGCTACTACCCGTATCCGCATGTTTCGCCGGATGAAGGTGGAGTCTCTGGCAGCCTGGGCGGATGGGCTCTGTCGATCCCGAACTACATCAGCAAGGAGCGGAAAGAGATCGCCTACAAGTACATTAGCTTTGTTGCGAGTTTCGAGGCGCAGCTGGAGATGGCGATGAACTGGGCTAACGAGCCGGTTCGCAAGGACGTCTTCTATCATCCTGATTACGTCCAGTTCTCCAAGGCCGCACCCGCCGTGCTCAAGGCCTCCGAGACCGCTGTTGTCATGCCCGAGCTGAGCATAGTGCAAGCACCGGACATACAGCTAGCTATTTCCGACAATGCACGTGCCGTTCTGCTGGGAGAGATCTCTCCACGCGAGGCCGCTCGGAACATTTTCAAGAAGGCTGAAGAGGTAATGGGTAGATAGCGAGAGGGTCACGAGTCGCCGCTAGCGTTCGCCGTAGGGGTAACCTTATCAAGGTTTGTGATGGTCCCTATGGCGAACGCAGCGGGTCGCCACTGACCAACACCCCGTCTGTAGGCAAAGGACGTGGTAACTATGAGAAGAGTCGGCTCACCCAAGTCGCGAAGGGCACTTGCGCCCTATTGCTGGGTAATGCCGTCAGTCATTGTGATAGTGGGAGTGATGGGTTACGCATTTGCGAAGGGCTTCTCCATCAGCCTGACGAAGTGGAATCCCTTCCTCAACCCCACACCTGTGCCGGTCGGCTTGGGCAACTATGTCAAGCTCCTGTCGGATCCCCTTTTTCGCCATAGCGTTTATGTGACTGTGGTGTTCGCTGCCGGAAGCGTTGGCGCAGAGATGCTCCTAGGGATGGCAGGCGCTCTTATGGTTCAGAAGCTGAGGTTCCTCAAGGGCCTTGTCAGAACGTCCATGTTGATTCCGATGATGCTTGCCCCCGCGATTGCAGGACTGATATGGAAGCTGTTCATGGACATTGACTTCGGTCTCCTCAACTACTTCTTGAGCCTGCTGGGTCTCCCTGAGATAGGTTGGATAGCTGATAAGACATGGGTACTGCCTTCAGTGGTTTTGGTGGACGTGTGGCAATGGACACCGTTTGTGGTGCTGATTCTACTTGCCGGGCTGCAATCGTTGCCGCCCGAACCTTACGAGGCAGCCGAGATCGATGGGGCGACCAGGCTTCAGGCCTTTCGCTATATCACACTCCCGTTGATGAAGCGAGTAATTGTGATAACTTTGCTGTTTCGCACGATATTCTCGCTGCGTGCATTCGATACGATATTCCTGTTGGCTCGTGGCGGCGGGCCGGGTCAGAATGCTCTCACTCTCAGCATGTACCTGTACGAAAGAGCGTACATTCCCTTCCATATGGGAATGGCTGCAACAGCCTCGTATATTATCTTGATCATTACTCTGCTGATAACCGCAGTGATTCTTGGGTTGACCCATGGAGCCGGGTCGACAGAATGATTGGCCAAGGCGCAGATCACCTTTGAGTGCTCTGCGGAACAGAGGGTAGGTGGATGCCGCAGTGTACCCAGTAGCGTGGAGTCGGTTTAGGAAAGCCAGCAAGATCATTGAGAGAGTGTTGTACAACTTCTCTATGTGTCTCATGGTAGCATTCTTCCTGTTCCCTGTCGTTTGGATGATACTGACGTCGTTCAAGCCAGCAAAGGAAGCCTTTCGTATTCCCCCTTCGCTGGTTTTTCAGCCAACCCTCAACAACTACCGCGAGGTCTTTGGTCCGAGGTTCGAGGGCGGCCGCCTTCTGCCGGTGTTCTTGCCCAACAGCCTTGTGGTGACTATCACCACTACGGCTGTCGTCATAGTGCTGGCGCTGCTCGCAGGATATGCCTTGACTAGGTTTGACTTCCGAGGGAGGAAGCCCTTGACGTTTTTCATTATCGCAACGCGCATGCTTCCGCCAATCGGAAGCGTCATCCCGCTGTTCTTCATGATGAACGACCTTCGACTCCTGGACACACGGCTAGCCCTGATACTGGTCCATACGGCGTTGAGCCTTCCGCTGGCTATATGGATACTGCTGGGGTTTATTCAGGGGATCCCAAAGGAGATCGAGGAATGCGCAATAGTCGACGGGTGTTCTCGGATAGGAGTGCTATGGCGGATCATTATGCCTCTATCGGCTCCCGGATTGGTTGCGGCGAGCATCTTCACCTTTATCTTTACTTGGAATGACTTCCAGATCGCGCTGTTTTTGACCAGAGCCAAGGCGAAAACCCTTCCTCTGTTGGCGTTGTCGTTCCAGACCATAGAGGAAGGAGTGGTATGGGGGCCGATGGCTGCCGGAGGCACGCTGATTATGATCCCGATGATTTTGTTCGTTCTGCTGGCCCAGAAGTACATCATCAAAGGCCTGACACTGGGAGGAGTAAAAGGCTAGACAACTGAGGAGCTCCGGTATGCGCGCCTGCCGTTCGCGAACTTGAGCTTCGGCAGCCACCGGAATCACATCCAAGCTTAGCAAGGAGGATACAGATGCAGACGTACAGACTAGTGAGAGACATTCCAGTCGACCGGGAATACGACCTTGTCGTAGCCGGTGGCGGCCCTGGCGGGACGGCCGCGGCCGTTTGTGCAGCTAGACTTGGAGCAAAGGTACTCCTGGTAGAAGCTACTGGTTGTCTAGGCGGAATGGGCACGTCAGGCTTAGTGACTTCATTCGATCCGATGGCCGACGGCGAAAAGATGCTGGTCGGAGGGTTTATGCGTGAAGTCGTAGAGACGATGTACGAACGTGGGTTCATTCCGGCACGGATCTCGCCCGACCGCTGGCGCAGGGCCTATCACCAGTGGACGCCATTTCATCCCGAAGGCCTGAAACTCCTGTTGGACGAGCTCGCACAAAAGGCTGGCGTGGAAGTGCGGTTCTTTTCCAGGGTGATCGACGCGGACGTTGATAGGAACAGCAAGCGCGTCAATGGAGTGATTGTGCAGAATGTCGAAGGCTACCGCTACGTTCCTGCCAAGACGTTCGTAGATGCCACCGGAGATGCTGTCCTTGCGGACCTGTGTGGCGCCGAGTGCCGCGAAGCCGGCCGAGATACTGAGAAGATCATGCCGGCGACTCTATGCGCACTTTTTGCGGGGATAGACTGGAGTCGCGTAGAGTTTGAGAGTGATCCGCTCAACCCCATATGCGGCATTGGACCCAAAGACTTGCAGCCGAAGGTGGAAGATGCGATCGAGAGAGGAGGGTACTTCACTCAACCTGATAGACAAATGCCAGCCATTGAGTCCATCGGAAAATCCCTCGGTTACTCGAACTCAGGGCATGTCTTCAGGACGAACTCGCTCCGCGTGGATAGCCTAACGAATGGCATGATCCTCGGTCGCAAAATAGTCCAGGAGTACGCTCGGTTCTACCGGGACTATGTCGCAGGTTTCGAAAACCTCGAGTTGGTTACCACTGCATCTTTGTTGGGCGTGCGTGAGTCTCGACGGATCGTTGGGGAGTACGAACTGAACTTCGAAGACTACCTCGCACGGCGCCAGTTCCCTGACCAGATAGGGGTTTTCAACAAGTATGTGGATATCCATCTCTACGACTGCACTGATGACGAGTTCATGAATTACCTCGAGGAGTTCACGAACAGCCGCCTCGGAGTCGGAGAGTGCCATGGAATACCCTACAGCATCCTGGTGCCCAAGGGGTGGGCGAATCTCTGGGTCGCCGGGCGGTGCAATTCGAGCGACGTGAAGGTCCACGGCGCGATTCGAGTCCAGCCCGCTGCAGCAATGATGGGGCAGGCAGTCGGGACAGCTGCGGTGCAATCCATCGCGACAGGACAGCCTGCATGTGACCTGGATACTCAGAGGCTTGTCGAGACGCTCAGGGAGGCCGGCGCGTACCTTCCGCAGGAGAAACTGAGCAGGCACATGACACGACAATGAGCTAGACCGGAAGCAAATGGCACAGAGCGTCCGCTAGTGTTTCTCCATAGGTGACGGGACGCCGTGGTCTGGATGGGAATCAGGAGAGCAGCTTTAATCAGGCTGCTAAGTGTGGGAGACTCTCGCTCGAGTGCTGGTTGCGAGAACAACACAGAGAGCGAGTGATCTCCCACAGGATGGACAAAGACGTTGAGATGCGTGAGCTGAGGCTCATGCATCCTTTTTTCAGAGCATCTCGCAGGTGGAACACGTCCGGATGCCAGCCTGAGTATTCCTACCTCTGTTAAGAATTTGGGCATCTTGGCGTGTGCAATCGGCCGGACCCATTTATTGGGATGACCCTCTTATTGACTTTGACCCGCTAGTATGATAAAATACGTTGAATTGGTTTAGCCATGAAGAGGGTGATCACATGTCAGCGCGGAACGTACTGAATAGAATCAAGTCTGAGCTTGAAGAGTACGTAGGATCAAAGGTTCGGCTGACAGCAAACCAAGGTCGCAAAAAGGTCATGCGGGCGGAGGGAATTCTAGAGAAGACATACCCGAACATCTTTGTTGTCAGGCTGAACGAGGACTCCGAGGCAGTGAAACGGCTCTCTTACTGCTATGCAGATGTTTTGACCAACTCGGTGCAGTTGACGATCTGCGATGACAGAGGAGAGACCCTGTTCAAGTGTGCGAACTACTGATGGATGTGTCCCACAACTGCAGTTGATAGCTTACAGACGTCAACCAGGTGTTAACATACTACGAGCGAAGGGAGAGACCCACGGGTCTCTCCTTTCTGTTTAGTGCGCCCCGTGTTTTGCAGCATGCCGGGCGCATTGTTGTGTTCCCGTCATCCGCTTGACTCCCGTGAGGCACTTTGTGTGTGCCAAAAGAATATATTGAGAACGGTGCATATTGCGCGTGCGGCACGTGCGCCGCGTAGCGGCCACTAGTCTATCCCACATCCCACACCGGGAGTGACCTGCCTTTGGCATTTCGACCGAGTCTTGCTGATCTCTCTAAGCCTACCCTGAGGCTCGGCTCCAAGGGTCCTGCAGTCGCGTGGGCTCAAGGACGTCTCGTCGCGTTTGGATTTGATCCGGGAGAGATTGACGGCGAGTTCGGAGTCTGCACTGAGGAGGCTGTCAGAGCCTTTCAGAGAGCATATGGTCTGAAAAGCGACGGAAAGATCGGACCCATAACCAGACATCTCTTGTCACAGCAGGGTGTTCCTCAGACTGTTCGCATGATCAGGGCGGACCGGAATAGCGATATAGGCAGTAAGCCTTAGCATCTACACGATCATCCGTGCCTTTCCTGTGCTAACGACCACGCCATCTGAGTACGGTGATGATGGAGGTGGTCTCACCGTGTCTGGAAGCCATCTTGATCGACCCTCCCCGGATCAGATCCCGCCTGATCAGGTCTCGTTAGACCAAGTTGCCCCTGATCAGAGCTCGCTCGATTGTGTTGCCGCTAATCGACTTGCACTTGATCAGGGCTCATGCTATTCGTGTGATCCGACCGTAGCGCAGTTCCTTGACGAGTGGATGAAGACCAAAACGATGACACTCTCGCCAACGACCGTCGCGTGGTACGGGTATGTGATCGCGAAGCACATAGCGCCTGAACTCGGGCAGCTGCGCATGTCACAGCTCAAGCCGGTTCACATCCAGCGGCTGTATGCGGCAAAGCTGCAGCAAGTGCCGGGCGGACCGACGCCGATCTCACGGAGCACAGCGAGGTGCATACACCGTGTTCTCCACGCGGCCATGTCCAGTGCAGTGCGGCTCCAGGTGATCGAGAGAAATCCTTGCGATGCGGTCGAAGTCCCAAAGGGTCGGCGGCCGCAGCCGCGGTACTGGCGGCCCGAAGAAGCGGCGAGGTTCTTGAACGCTGCGAGAAATGACAGGCTCTTCGCTTTGTTCCATCTAGCACTCGGATCCGGGCTCAGGCGCGGCGAACTGCTTGGGCTGCGGTGGACAGACGTCGATCTGGACCGGCAGACCCTGACAGTGAGTCAGGTCAGGGTCAGGGCTGGAGACGAAGTGGTCACAAAGGAACCGAAGACGCCGGGAAGCCTCCGCTCAATTGCCCTTTCGCCCGACGTATGCGAGACCCTCAGGCGGCACAGGGAGGCGCAGTCAAGGGAGAAGTTGCTGATGGAAGAGGCGTATGAGGACCACGGTCTAGTCTTTGCTGCAGTGGACGGCCGCCCTCTCAATCCTGACTACATCGGCTGCCAGTACTTCAGAAGACTCATTTCCCTCGCAGGTGTCCCCGAGATCAATTTCCACGGACTAAGGCATACCCACGCCACGCTTCTCGCACTCGGAGGCGTGCCTCTAAAGACGGTTAGCGCTCGACTCGGCCATTCGTCTGTGAAGATCACCGGTGACATCTACAGCCACGTATTGGACCGCATGGATAGAAGCGCAGCTCTGAAGTTTGATGCGATTCTGTCAAAGGCTCGAGATGCTTCACCTGGCGAGTCGGAGTAGTTGTGGAACGCTCGTCGCTCACCTCTGCGGGGCCAAGGGCGACTTACGCTGTCGGTACCTCACGGGCTGTAACCGAGTCTGGGCGAGCAGAGCAGCGACACTCATTTGTCCAGGCGCTCTGCGCCACATCTAGGCATGCGTCGGGTGTCTCTGCGTCGTCTCTTTCCAGTCGCCTCGGCGACTCGGTGTAAGAGAAGTGACAACCTCGGTCGGCTACTGGGGCTTGTCCGGACAACCGATGGGCGCAGCGGGTCGGCACGGCCCGCAAATCGAGGAAGCTGGTCTATGCTTCAGCACTTGTTTACCTTGCCTCACCCAGGGCTCCGGAAAGGAAGGACTCAAATCCCATCGGCAGGGGCTCGAGCGGCTAGTGGCGTGATCCAGATTTCACCTAGTGTTCTCCAGGATGGTAAAGAGCCGCCAGCCAAATGGAGTGAACTGGGAATCGCGTTTGACTCGGTCAGCGGGCTGACCCATGTCTGACTACTTCGTTTCCAAGCCTTCGCGGTAGCGGTGGAAAAGAGGGGTTCAGATGCTGCCAGCAGCGGCTTCAGCAGCCGGCAATGTGACCCAGGTTTCCTCTACTATCCTCCAGGTCAAGTAGAAATAGACAGACAGATGGAGCTAACTGGGAGCGGAACCGGATGATCGCTCCAGATAGTCATCCAGCCAGGGCATCACTTCGGCAGGTTCTTGCCACGCCGAAAGACCGGCACGGGAAACATCTGGCCTACACCCGCGATATGCTGGGGCTAACCCCTTGCCCAGCTCAGGCTCGGTTCTCGACATTCCTCACTTTACGCTGGGGTAATCCCGTTGCCCAACTCAGACTCGATCGCTACGTTGTTCTTCACCTCTCGCGATAGCGCAACTGGCTAGATAACTGCGTATTGATGTGGTCATATAGGCAGTATAGCTCGATGGCTGCGTGTAGGCGAAGAAAACATCCGGACTACGAGTGCACCTGCTGGTGGGCTGGTGTTTGCAGGAGAACCTGTCCTTTGTAGTGCCAGGAAGCTGTGGATTCGGCTGCCCAGCTGCGCGGCTCAGCGGACGGGCGATGTGGTGCCTGACGGCGTATCTGAGCACGATTCGGTGATCTTGCCTGTGATCTCGCCACCGGCGATGGTCGAGTCGCCGGATCGCTTTGACGCCGAGCTGCCCGTCACTCGCCAGGCCGCGTACATAGGCATCAGCGACTTCTGGCCGGACAGGACAGACAGGCGGGACTGGCGGGTGGACGACTGGATCAGGGCGCGCGGGACTGCGGGCGGTTCTGACAGGGCTGCGGGCGGTTCGGACCGGACTGTAGGCAGACCCGACCGGACTGTAGGCAAGCCTGATCGGGCTGCGGGCACTTCCGGCGGGGCCAGGGGCACTTCCGGCCGGACGGGGGGCAGCTCCGACCGGACGGCGGGCACCTCCGACGCGACGGCGGGCACCACTGACAGGACTGCGCACGCTTCTGAGAGTGTCACGCCGAGCGCTTCCGGGAGTGTGACATCGAGCGCTTCCGGGAGTGTGACACCGAGCGCTTCTGGGAGTGCCAAGCGAGGCGCTACTGAGAGTGTCAGACCGGGCTCTTCCAAGAGTGTCAAAGCAAGCACTCACAAGAACGCCAAATCCGGCACTTCCGAGATTGCCAGCCAGTACTACGGCCTACCCTCTGAGGCTCGCCTGTGCGACGAGGTAATGCGGTTGCTCGAGCAGAAGCTGAAGACGCCCTGTGTCAGGGGAGTATCCGTGGACCTGCGGTTTGTCGGCATCGGCGAGGCCACAGACTACCTGCGGTTTCTCAGGAGAGTTCGAAAGGCAGCAGGCAGCAGCAGACGGTTGATTGCATCCGTGCCCGGCGAGTGGTTCTGCCGGGATGGGATCCCGAGGAAGGTCTTCAGGGCTGCAGTTGCCGGATTTGCAGTCGAGGACATGCTGGAGTCTGTGGACGTCGTGGTCGTGAGATGCTGGAGGGATCCGCTTCTCGCTGACCCTGACGATGGTGCCCTCACGTCCATTGAGTTCGCGAGGGCAGTTATCGCGGCAGCCACCAGAGAGGTCCCCTGCTGGAAGCTGGCAGCTGGATTCATGTGCGGCGCGGTGATTGACCAGGAGTCCGATCCGATCGAGGCTGACTACATATCAGCGCAACACCTCGAAGAGCTGGCACAGCGGTATGTAGTCAGGCGTCGCTACGATGCTGAGAGCGATTCGCTCAAGGTCTATCTGGCGAGCCGAAAGCTCCAGTGCGATTTCTGGGGCGAAGATGCGAAGACGCTCCCGAAGAAGCTGGCGCAGGTGAACAGGAACAACCTGGTTGGAGTCGAGCTCTTTTGGCCTGGTCACAACCACTCGTTGATCGACGCGTGTCGCGAGCGGTTCGAGCCTTTGCAGGAATTCTGAGGCTCAGGGCTGAATAGTAGCACTAACAGGGAGCCCACCGAAGGGCGCGCTTCCAGCAATTCACGAGTAGGATTGAGTCGTCGATAGGGGGCCCTCGCAGGTCGGGGCGCCTTCGGAGGTTGTCTTTCGAAAAGCAGGGACAGAGGGTCATGGCAGACATGATTGCTTCTGTCTTTACTTACGCGCGTTGACGAACGTCGCCTCACGTGACTGTACGTGACCAGCTACTTGTCAGAAAGGAGAATTGACATGTCGTCTGTGGCGAGCGCAAGCCTCAAGCGCAGCCCCTTGCATGAGGAGCATGTCAGGCTTGGCGCAAAGATGACTGAGTTCGGTGGGTTCGAGATGCCAGTGCAGTATCAGGGCATTCGAGAGGAGCACCTTGCTGTACGGAATCATTGCGGGCTCTTCGATGCGTCCCATATGGGGGAAATCGAGATACTGGGACACGATAGAAAGGCCTTTGTGAACTACCTCCTCACGAATGATGTCGACAGGATCGAGCCCGGACGGACTCAATACTCCTTGATGTGTCAGGACGATGGCGGGGTCGTTGACGATCTGTTCGTGATGGACATGGGAGACAGATACCTCCTGGTAGTCAACGCATCCAACGCCGAGACAGACTTCGCGTGGATCAGAGCTCGAGCTGAGGGGTTTAGGCTGCGCTATTCGACTCCCCGTGTGCAGCCGGTCGGCAGCGAAAGCGCGACGCCGGAGGACAGAGAGGTCACGGTCAATGATGTCAGCGATCAGTTTGCGCTGCTCGCCCTTCAGGGGCCAAGAGCTGAGGATGTGCTTGGAAGTGTCCTTGGCGTTTCTCTGTCGCATCTCAAGTATTTCCAATTCGAGCAGTTCGAGTTTTGCGGTGAGCACATAGTGGTCTCCAGAACGGGCTACACGGGAGAGGACGGGTTCGAGATCCTGCTTCCTACCGCGCTGTCTCCAGATCTGTGGCGCCAGCTCCTTGAACTTGAGCTGGACGGCAAGTTCGTAACGCCGTGCGGCCTAGGTTCACGAGACAGCCTGCGGCTTGAGATGGGGTACTCGCTGTACGGACACGAGCTTTCCCTCGAGATTAACCCATATGAGGCGGGCGTCGGCTTCGCTGTGAGGCTCGACAAGGGCGAGTTCATAGGAGGTCCTGCACTCTCCAAGATCAAGGCGTCCGGGCCCAGCAGACGAGCTATCGCTCTTCAGCTGACTGAGCGCGGAGTGCCTCGAGCGGGAGATCGGGTCAGCTTCAATGGCAAGGACATTGGATATGTTACAAGTGGCGGGTATTCACCCGTTCTGGAGCGCGGCATTGCGATGGCGCTGGTAGATGCCCAGGCAGCGTCAGCACTCGGGCAGACGGGGCAGGCGGCTGTGAGCATCGAGCAGAGACAGCGGAGCTTGGCCGCACAAGTAGTCAAGCTTCCGTTTGTTCCGTCTCGCGTAAAGAGATGAGTGGATCATCGGGGCTGCTCTAGCACTGGAGACACGCGATCAAGAGATGGAGGTGGCTGTTGTGTCGAACATCCCTGAGGAATTGAGGTATGCGGAGACCCACGAATGGGTCAAGGTCGATGGAAAGAGAGCGCTGGTGGGCATAAGTGATCATGCTCAGGAAGAGCTCGGCGATGTAGTTGCGCTGTACCTCCCTGACGTAGGGAAGCAGGTATCTAAGGGAGACAAGCTGGCAGAGATAGACTCGATGAAGACCTCCGATGTGATCTATGCTCCGGTCAGCGGCACGGTCGTCGAGGTGAACAGCGCCGTCGACGAGACTCCCGAGATCGTCAACGAAGACCCCTACGGCAAAGGATGGCTGGTCGTCATTGAGATGAGCTCGCCAGGCGAGGTGGACGACCTAATGACCGCAGCGCAGTATGCTGAGGTCGCCAAGGGGGATTCCTGATGCCGTACATTCCGCATACCCCAAGAGACCAAGAGCGGATGATGCGCGCCATAGGCATCGGCGCTGTCGATGAGTTGTTCCGCGATGTCCCTGAATCGCTCAGGCTCAGGAAGCAGCTGGATCTGCCGGAGCCCCTGTCTGAGATGGAGCTCGTCGCTGAGCTGAACGAGATAGCGAATGCGAACAGGGGCGTGGACCACTACACCAGCTTCCTGGGAGCAGGTGCGTACGACCATTTCGTGCCCAGCGCAGTCAATCACTTGGTCTCCAGGTCTGAGTTCTACACCGCATATACGCCTTACCAGGCAGAGATCAGCCAAGGCATCCTGCAGGCAATCTACGAGTTCCAGACCATGGTCTGCATACTGACTGGAATGGACGTGGCCAATGCTTCGATGTATGACGGCGCTACAGCTGCCGCGGAGGCCGCTGTGATGTCGCTCAACGCGTCCGGGCGCAAGCGAGTGCTGGTGTCGCAATTCGTCAATCCGGAGTACAGATCCGTGATCTCGACCTACCTGTCTGGCGGGCTGGCCACTGTGGATGAGCTGGCATGCCCGGGTGGGGTGACCGGCATAGATCAGTTGCGCGCGATGTTGGACGACAGCGTCGCCTCTGTCATCGTGCAGTACCCGAACTTCGCTGGAATCGTCGAGGATCTGGAGGCGCTCGCAGGCGAGTGCCAGCGCGTCGGGGCGGCTCTCATAGTCATCGCAGACCCGATTTCGCTTGGGCTGCTGAAGTCTCCAGGAGCCCTTGGGGCTGACATTGTGGTGGGAGAGGGACAGTCGATGGGGAATCCTCTCCACTTCGGCGGCCCTTACCTGGGATTCATGGGTGCCCGTGTTAAGTACCTCAGATATCTTCCAGGCAGGATTTCCGGTGCGACAACGGACGGAGAAGGCAACAGAGGGTTTGTGCTGACGCTGCAGGCCAGGGAGCAGCACATTCGAAGAGAGCGTGCTTACTCAAACATCTGCACGAATCAGTCGCTCAACGCGCTGGCGGCAACAATTTACCTGAGTCTGATGGGGAAGACAGGACTCAGGCGAGTGGCGGAGCTCTGCTTGAACAAGTCACACTACCTTGCAGGTCGTCTGTGCGAGATCGATGGAGTCAGCATGGCTTACGAGGCGCCTTTCTTCAAAGAGTTTGTTGTAAGGCTGCCGATGCCGGCAGAAGAAGTTGTCAACAAGCTGAGGACACATCGAATACTCGCAGGCGTTCCTATGGGGCGCTATTACTCAGGCATGGAGAATCTTCTTCTTATCTGCGTCACCGAGAAGCGGACCAAGGAAGACATGGATGAGTTCGTTCAGAGACTGGGGGCGATCCTGTGAGCCGAAGCACTGAACCACTCATATTCGAACTCTCGTCTCCAGGAAGACTAGGAGTGGACCTGCCACGGTGCGACGTTCCCTCTGTGGATCCCGGCAAGGCGATAGGGCAGAACCTGGTCAGCAGCACAGGGCCTGATCTCCCGGAACTGAGTGAGATCGACGTCATCAGGCATTTCACGAGGCTCAGCAAGCGCAACATCGGCGTCGACACTTCGTTCTACCCCTTGGGAAGCTGCACCATGAAGTACAACCCGAAGGTCAATGAAGACCTGGCCTCGCTCCCCGGATTCGCATCCGTTCACCCGTTGCAGCCGGCAGATGACGCTCAGGGTACGCTGCGCCTTCTGTATGAGCTCGAGCAGTTCCTCGTGGAGATCGGTGGCATGGACGCCGCCTCTCTCCAACCCGCCGCTGGAGCGCAGGGCGAGATGACAGGACTGATGCTCATCAGGGCGTATCATATGGCGAACGGCGACTCTGCCAGGAGAAAGATACTGGTGCCGGACTCCTCGCATGGCACCAACCCTGCCAGTGCAGCACTGACGGGATTTGAGGTAGTGGAGGTCATGTCAAATGACCGCGGAGGAGTAGACCTGGAGGACCTGAAACGGCTGACAGACGAGACGGTTGCCGGGCTGATGCTGACAAATCCCAACACGCTCGGCCTGTTTGACGAGAACATCGAAGAGATCGTGAAGATCGTTCACAACGCCGGAGGGCTCGCGTACTACGATGGAGCCAATATGAACGCGATACTGGGTATCTGCAGGCCTGGCGATATGGGGTTCGACGTCATGCACTTCAACCTGCACAAGACGTTTTCGACTCCGCACGGTGGCGGCGGCCCGGGATCAGGTCCAGTCGCAGTCAAGAAGCACCTCACTCGCTTCCTGCCTAAACCGAGGGTACGGAAGGACAGTGACGGGCGGTATTACCTCGACAATGACTGCCCAGATTCGATCGGCAAAGTCAGGTCCTTCTGCGGAAACGTCGGAGTGTGCATAAAGGCGTACTGCTACATCCGGCAGATGGGAGCGGCCGGACTGACCGAGGTCAGCAAAAACGCTGTTCTCAACGCCAATTACCTGTTGTCGCGGCTGAAGGGGACGTACGATCTGCCCTATGACCGGACGTGCATGCACGAGTTCGTGTTGTCTGCGGAGAACCTGAAGAGCTCTGGTGTCAAGGCTCGAGACGTCGCTAAGAGGCTGCTGGATTACGGTGTGCATCCTCCGACTGTGTACTTCCCGCTGATCGTGCACGAAGCCCTGATGGTAGAGCCGACGGAGACAGAGACCATTGAAACGCTCGATGCCTTTGCGGATGCGATGATTGCGATCGCCCGCGAGAGCGAGAGCGACAAGGAGAAGGTCCTCGGCGCTCCGCACGAGACGGTCGTCGGCAGACTCGATGAGGTTCTGGCTGCCCGCAAGCCGGACCTGAGATGGAAGCCGAGAGCGGGTGCGGCTGCTGAATGAAGCGGATGCACCCGACGGTTTGAAAGGGCGCATCTGTGAGCTGGGTTAGGGTAAATGAGGCACGCCTGCAAGCGAAAGGTCTTCGCCTGCAGGCGTGCAGCGCGCTGTGATGCGTACTAGCTTACCCGGCGAAGTGCTGGGTAAACATCTTGCCGTATCTTCCTCCGTCTATGACACCTATACCGATCCTGGTGTAGTTGGGATTCAGGATGTTTGCCCTGTGTCCCTGGCTGTTCATCAGCCCGGTATGTGCGCGCTCAACGGTCGGCGCACCCGCCAGGTTCTCGCCTGCATACCTGTAGCTGACTCCCTGAGAACGCATCAGGTCAAACGGCGACCCGTACGTCGGCGACTGGTGACTGAAGTATCCGAGGTTGATCATATCCTGGCTCTTCATTCGAGCGGTCTTGACAAGCTGCGGGTCTACCTTTAGCGGCGCTAGACCTGCTTCAGCCCTCGCCTGGTTTACCATTGACACCATCGCCTGTTCGTCCGCAGTCAGCTGTATGGTTGATCCTGGGGCAGGCGTGCTCGGACGGTCAGGCTCTGTGCCCGGGGAAGCGGGCGGAGTGTAAGGAAGACGTCCGTAGTACGCCTGGTAGTACTGAAGCCAGGTGGCCTCATCGACGGTCCGCCGTCCTATCCATTCGTACTGACCTGTCGAGGGGTTGTACTTGTAGCAATCCACTTCGTACGCGCTTGCTACTGAGGCTGCAGCCAGTATGGTTATGATAGCTACCAGAACCGCAACCAACACCGGGATACGAATTCCGGCAATCGTTCGAGTATTCACAGAGATCCCTCCTCGCATCTCAGGATTATACCATCTCCTGGCTGGTATTTTGCCGATTCCAGCGTGCCAATGGGTGGAGAGATGGGCTGTGCCGCCATTCTCTGGAGAACCGCTCCTGAGCTGGACAGGCGCAGACGATCGGTATAAGATTGGTACGGAGGTCGATCAATTGACTGGCCATGTAGTCTTTGTGAATCCTAGATGCACCTTGCCCGTTTCTGTTACGGGTGCGAGCTGTCAGCTCGGCTGCGGCCATTGCGGTGGCCGATACCTTCAACACATGACCCCAATCTCGGACGTGATCTCTACGCCGGACGATGAGCACTTGGGCGTCACAAGCTATCTGGTAAGCGGAGGGTGCTCGCCCGACGGCATCGTGCCTGTCTTCGAGCATTTGGAATCGGTGCGAGCGATTGGGCCTGTCGCCGGACGGCGCATCAACATGCATGTCGGCCTGGTGTCTGACGACGACAGCGCAAAAGCGATCGGCGCTGTAGCTGACGTCGTGTCCTTTGATTTCGTCGGCAGCGACAGCGTCATAGAGAGTGTGTATGGACTGAAGCGGTCCGTGGACGACTACGCCCACTCATTCGAGCTGCTGGCGAAGTACTGCCGCGTCGTCCCTCACATATGCGTAGGGCTGAACGGAGGGCTTCCCTCGGGCGAATTGACCGCGCTTCGAATGGTTCGAGAGCTAGGGGCTAGGGAAGTGGTCTTGATCGTCTTCATCCCGACGGCGGGCACGAGATTCGCCGATAGAACCCCACCGGACCTGCAGTATGTGGGAGAAGTCCTGCAATCCGCACGTTCGCTCTTTGCAGACGGTGTGGTGAAGCTCGGCTGCATGAGACCGCGCGGCCAGTATAGAAGCGACCTGGATAGAATGAGCCTCGATCTGGGGATCGACTCCATCGTCCTTCCTCACAGGGAAGCAGTCAGACATGCGCAGTCGACCGGCCTCGCGATAGAGTGGACGAAGGAGTGTTGTGCGCTGTGAACCGTGCAGCCTCCTCACAGCTGAAGCTCACTCTACGAGCATCCGTAGGAACCTGCGTAGCCCTCGGGCTGGCGCGTGAACGTTGCGACGTTCTTCCCACGACAGCGTACCTGCTGCTTGGAGACAGGTGTCGCCGGACCTGCGCGTTTTGTGCTCAGTCATCTTTGAGCACTTCCGCCGCAGGGATGCTGTCTCGAGTCAACTGGCCCGAGATAGATCTGGGCCGTCTCGTTTCGCAGTTGAGGCGCGTGAGTGCTGCCTCAGCCCCAGTCTCTGCAGCCGGTCGCGGCTGCGGCTGCTCGGCTCTAGAGAGAATCTGTATCCAGGTGACAGACTGTGCAGGAGCACTGGACGATCTCTGTGTCCTCGTTCCTCTGCTTAAGTCGTCGGCACAGGTCCCGGTCTCCGTGTCATACAAGCCCAATTCGCTCGCTGACATCGGCAGGTTGCTGAGCGTTGGAGTCGATCGTCTGGGAATAGCGATCGATGCGGCTGAACCCCACATCTATTCCGAAGTCAAAGGCGGAGATTTGTCGTCCGCCAAGGAATACCTCGTGTCAGCTGCATCGCAACACCCTGGGAAGATCAGCACTCATGTGATAGTCGGACTCGGAGAGAGCGAAGAGTCCGTGATCAGGCTCGTGTCCGAGTTCATCGAATGCGGTATCACGGTGGCGCTCTTCGCGTTTACTCCTGTAAGGGGCACTCCAATGGAGTCCAGGAGACAACCGGATATCGGCAGCTACAGAAGGATTCAGGCGGCGACCCACCTTCTGCGGCAGGGCCTCGTCTCGATAGACGATTTTCGGTTTGAGGGCGGCAGGATCAAGAGTATTGAGATCGAGCCGGAGCGAGCCATCAGGGCGCTGCAGTCTGGGATGGCTTTCCAGACTTCGGGCTGTGAAGGCTGCAACCGGCCTTTCTACAACGAGCGCCCGGGATCGGTCCTGTACAATTACCCACGCCCGCTTTTTGCTAGCGAAGTTGAGCAAGCGATAGCTGCCACGGGACTGTGGAAGTAAGACCTTTGGAGGAACAGTAGATGACGGGTTGGCGTCTCATCGTGAGTCCCCCGCTTTCGGGGACGGAGAACATGGCGATCGACGAAGCCATCATGATCGCTGTCAGAGAAGAGAAAGTGCCGCCGACAGTGCGGTTTTACAGGTGGCAACCTCCGACTCTGTCCATAGGCGCCTTTCAAAGCGTGGCGCGGGAGGTCGACGTCGATCGCTGCAAAGCCCTGGGAGTCGGGTTCGTCCGCAGGCCCACTGGGGGACGTGCCGTGCTGCACGATGATGAAGTGACTTACAGCTTCATCGTCAACGAGAGCCATCCCCTGATCCCGCCCGGCGTGAGAGAGTCTTACCAGATCGCTGCGTCTGCTATCGTCGACGGCCTTGTGTCAATGGGTGTGCCCGCGCAGATGTACGCTCGAAATGATGCGGCTGCCGACCGCGCAGCCCGGCCCGGCACTGGGCACGCCCCGGCCTGCTTCGACTCATCGTCCTGGTATGAGATCACAGTCGATGACAAGAAGCTTGTCGGCAGCGCCCAGTGGAGGGAGAAAGGAACGCTGCTTCAGCATGGTTCGATCCTGCTGAGTTTGGATGTCGACAGGTTGATGGAGGTGCTGAGGTTTTCGAGTGAGGAGCGGAAGGCCATTTCGCGCGAGCTTCTTGTGAGTCGGACCGAAACCATTTCGAACGTGCTAGGCCGGCCGGTCAGCTTTGACGAGACGGTCAGTGCTCTGATCAGCGGTTTCTCGAAAAGACTTGACACTCGCTTGGAGGCGGAAGACCTTACCGATTATGAAATCGACTTGGCGCGGCGACTCGAGGCAGAGAAATATGGCAGCCGCGAGTGGCTTCACCGGAAATAGAGTTCTAGCAGCAATTTATGACTAGGCGTTTTATGAAGCTGTGTATAAATCAGCCGCCCGTGGTTAGTCTATAAACGGACAATCGCAGGAAAGCGAGTACGAAGTCGGGAGGTGAGATCTTGGGCGGTTGGTTGAGACACATAGTGAGGCTCGTTGTCTCTGCTCTCGTCCTCATGGTAGTGAGCTGGGTGGCGCCCGGCTTCAGCAGCTTGGGCTTTGTGAGTGCGCTCATAGCTGCGGTGGTTATCACGGTCGCCGGCTACTTAATTGAGGCACTGCTAGGTGAGGGCGTTTCCCCATACGGTCGAGGGATCGTTGGATTCCTTGTGTCAGCTGTCGTGATATACGTTGCCCAATTCTTCACGCCGGGTATGGAGATCTCGATTCTGGGAGCACTCATAGCAGCCTTCGTGATAGGCCTGATAGATATGTTCGTTCCCACCACATTGAGGTAGCCGGCGACTCGCCAACAGTTCTGCCATTGTTTGCGACACTCCTTTCGTAAAGGAGTGTTTTGCATGTACATGCGTATGTACATTCACGTATATACGCGCATGTACGCCGCCGCCGATTTGAAAGACCGCTGCAGCAGTAGTATAATCCACATATACAGGTGAAGAGTTGGGAGGATCGCATGCAGCGACGTACATATCATCTCGACGACGTGGTCCAGATGAAGAAAAAGCACCCGTGCGGAAGCGATCGGTGGAGCATAATGCGCGTCGGTGCGGATTTCCGGATCAAGTGCTTGGGATGCGGCCGAGTCGTCATGCTTCCTCGAATGAAGCTGGAGAAAAGCGTGAAGAGAATCGTGTCGTCCAGGTATGGTCAGCCGTACTCAGCGGGAGATTCCAGCTTGCATGAACATGGGGAGGGTGAGCCCGATGGCCTTGCCTAGCCGACAGAAGTGCACAGCGCTGGACGTAGAGCTGCTGATCAGGTACGCCCTTCGAAAGGGCTTGATTACTTGCAGTGATGAAGTGTATGTGAGAAACGCCCTGCTGGATCTGCTTCGGATCGAAGAGCCGCTCGATGAACCGCTAGGTGAAGAACCGCTCGATGAGCCGCCGGTCGAAGGGTCCGGGATGGAGCGCCCGCACGCGCTTGGCGCTGTGGACTCCATCGACGAGATTCTTGAGAGGCTGTGCGATCATGCAGTCGAGCTCGGGCTGATTTCGGAGAACACAACTGCCTATAGAGATCTGTTCGATACGAGAGTGATGGGTCTCCTGACCCCTCGACCGTCCGAGGTCGTGGCGAAGTTTCTCTCACTTGAGTCTCAGCAAGGGATCAAAGCGGCGACGGACTGGTTTTACGATCTCTCCGGGGCCACCAACTACATACGACTGGGCAGAATCGCCAAGGACCGCAAGTGGTCCGTTGATACACGCTATGGGCGGCTTCAGCTGACGATCAACCTCGCCAAGCCGGAGAAAGACCCGCGTGACATCGCGGCGGCCAGAACCAAGCCGCCGAGCGCATACCCGAAGTGCGTGTTGTGCGTGGAAAATGTGGGGTATGCAGGCAGGGTCGATCACCCGGCCAGACAGAACCTCAGGGTCATACCACTCACGCTGCAAGACGAAGAATGGTACATGCAGTATTCTCCCTATGTCTATTACAACGAGCACTGCATAGTGCTCAAGCGCGAGCATGTGCCGATGAAGATCGATCGGATGACCTTTGAGAGGTTGCTCGATTTCGTCGATCGCTTTCCTCACTACTTCCTCGGCTCCAACGCAGACCTGCCCATAGTAGGAGGTTCGATTCTGAGCCACGACCACTTCCAGGGTGGAAGGCACAAGTTCCCCATGGACGATGCCGGCACAGCCGATACGTACGTGAACAGCAGGTTCCCCGACACTCTCTGGAAGGTCTTGCAGTGGCCTCTATCCACGGTGCGGATCGTCTCCACCAGCCGGCGCCAGCTGGTCGCAGCTGCTGACTGCCTGTTGAATGCATGGATCGAGTACTCCGACGATTCGGTGGGTGTCCGAGCCTTCGGTGCTGACGGGCAGCGGCACAATACCGTCACGGCCATTGCGCGTCGAACTCAAGATGGCGAATACGAGCTTGACGTGGTTTTAAGGAACAACCGCACGAGTCTGGAGCATCCGCTCGGCATATTCCACCCTCACGCGGACCTGCACCACATAAAGAAGGAGAACATCGGGCTGATCGAAGTCATGGGACTAGCAATCCTTCCCGGCCGCCTGCTCGGCGAGCTGCAGGGGATCGTTGAAATCCTCACCGGCAAGGTGAAGGCTTCATCAGTTCCGCTGGACGAGACGCATCCACTGGCAAAGCACAAATCATGGATTGACGAGCTGGTCGAGAAGTACGGAGTATCGCTCGACAAAGACGAGGCCATGCGTGTCCTGGAGAAAGAGATCGGCGCCAAGTTCCAGCGGGTGCTCGAGGACTGTGGTGTCTTCAGGCAGGATTCCGCAGGCCGCGAGGCATTTCGCAAGTTCATGTCCCATGTCGGAGCGGTACGGGTGTAGCCGGCTACCGATGGCTGTAAATATCATACCTGTGTTTGCTTGCACCGGTATGGGTCGGATGGTATAATAGTTTGGCAATCCCTGCTCCGCCCCAGTGGCGGGGCCGCAGTCCGAGGGGAGGTGATGAGTCAGATGAACGCATATGAGGTCATGTTCATCCTCAGCCCCGATCTAGACGAGGAGGGCGTAGAGGCTGGAGTGACGAGGTTCTCGGAGTTGATCACAAACGCCGGCGGCGAGATCGTCCAACTGGAGAGAATGGGCAGACGGAGACTGGCGTACGAGATCAACAAGGTCAACGAGGGGTACTATGTGCTCATCGACTTCAAGGGCAGTAGCGAGGTGGCCCAGGAGCTTGACCGGGTCATGAAGATCACTGACAGTGTCATTCGCTACATGATCCTTCGAAAGGACAAATGAACCTCGATTCGGCGTCGGGAGTGACCGCGCCGAGTGGGACAAAAGGTGCGATTACCTCTAATACTCGTCCCAAGGTGGTGAGTCTCGTGAATAGGATCGTCCTGATAGGCAGGCTGACGGCTGACCCAGAGCTGCGGTACACGCAGAGCGGCGTGGCAGTGGCTCACTTCACGCTGGCAGTTGACCGCCCCTTCTCAAACCAGCAGGGTGAGCGGCAGACAGACTTCATCGACGTAGTCGTGTGGAGAAAGCAAGCCGAAAGCTGCGCAAACTACCTAAGGAAGGGTACCATGGCTGGAGTAGACGGCCGGCTGCAGATTCGCAGCTACGAGACACAGGACGGTCAGAGACGCCGGGTGGCAGAGGTGATAGCAGACAGAGTGGAGTTCCTGGAAAGGGCGAGGAGAGGTTCAGGTGGTCCTGAGGGCCAGTTGTCTGGTGACGACGGGCTCGCGGAGGATTCCAGGCGTCGAGCAGAGTCAAGCTCCGATAGCGATTCGGATGACTTTGAGGATGATCTTGACCTGGACAACCTGCCTTTCTAGTAGCTCCTCGCCGAGAGAGCGCTAGGAGGTGCAATTGTGAGAAAGGACCGGAGACGATCCAGACGCAAGGTATGCAGTTTCTGCGTCGATAAGGTCGAGCATATAGACTACAAGGACACTGGACGTCTGAGACGATACATCTCTGAGCGGGGGAAGATACTGCCCCGTCGCGTCTCAGGCAACTGCGCCAGGCACCAGCGAGGTTTGACCACGGCGATCAAGCGAGCCAGGCACATGGCTTTGCTGCCGTACGTGGCCGAGTGACGATAGACCAATAGCTTGCTGCTTGGCCTGTGGCGTGTCCCGGCAGGGTTGCCGGTAGCAGATCGAGAGGCAGGAGGTAGATGCATATCTCCTGCTTTTGCTTTTCAGCAGCATAGGGGCTGACTGCGTTGCCTTGCGAGAAACGCTTTGAGGCATCTACCGACAGGAGAACATCGCTCTGCTGAAGAATCGTTACTTGTGGCGATTCACATGAGATTTGGGGGAAGTTGGCGCAGATGAGGCAGGATGTTGATATCGCTCGCAACCTCAAGACCATCGAGTGGCTGAAGGCAGAGATGGCCGGCGGCATTGCATCGCTACTGCGTGCAATGGTCAGCGGCAACTCAGATCGTATGCTTGATTCCCTCTCTGCGCTCATTATCAATGGCTATCTCCTGGGCAAGCGCATCGGCTTCCAATACGAGCAGATCGACCAGACCGTGCATGCGAAGCTGACCGACAACATCAGCAAAGAACATGAGATCGAGAAATGGTATGGCGATCTCTCAGATCTTCTGAAGCACCTGACGTCCAAGAGGAGATGAGCCATTTGTCGGAGCCAGAGGAGCCGAGAACAGCCGCCAAAACACGAGCGATCACCGAGGGAGCAATGCTCGTCGGGATCACAGTGATCATGGCGTTCATTGACAAGTACATCCCAATCCTCAGCCTGTTCCTGGCGATCCCCATGGGTCTGCTGGTAGTCAGGCGGGGCCTAAAGGTGGGGGTCCTGGCCGCAGGCGTTGTCACGGTGCTGCTTTTCGCTCTGACGGGGTCGACTGCCCTGGTCATCGCCATGGATGTCGTCGTCGCAGGCTTGGCGCTGGGATTTGCACACCTGCGCTTTCCGAAGCAGCCGCAGCTGGCGTTCTTGGTGACTGCAGCCGGCTATATACTGTCGTTCGTGCTGATGATCTACGGAGTCGCAGCCATCCTCGGAGTCACTGAGGCAGTCTCCATGACTGGACTCATCGACAGATTCCTCGAGACCTCTGAGAGCTTGTCCGACAAAATGGCCGAGCTGGGAGCCCCGAATGTCTTGGTTGATCCTGAGGTGGTCAGACCCTATCTCGTGATGAGCATTCCTTCGATGATAGTCCTGACGGGGGCTGGAAATGCTGCAGTGGTGTTCTTGATATTCCGCAAGCTCCTGTCTAGATTTGGGCATGGATTGGCGGCGATCCCTCCGTTTCGTGCGTTCCATCTGAACTGGAAGTATGGCTGGGGGTTTGTGTTGGGCCTGCTCGGTATGATGCTCGGCGAGTTTACCGGACGGGAGATCGTGCTGAGAGTGGGCATCAACCTGTTCTGGGTCTTCTACATGCTGTTCACGTTACAGGGATTCTCCGTGCTGTACTTCTTCTTCGGCAAATGGAAGATGTCCACCGCAGCGAAGGTGTTCCTTCTGATCGTTGCCGTATTCACAGGTATAGCCCAGCTGGTATTGACGGCTGCTCCGTGGGTTGGTGTTCTCGATGCATGGTTCGATTTCAGGAAGTTGGAGGTGACGTCGGATGCGGGTGATCCTGACAGCAGACCTGAAGGGTAAAGGCAAGAAAGGCGACATGATCAATGTGGCCGATGGATATGCTCGGAACTACCTGATTCCAAGAGGACTCGCTGTTGAGGCGACAGAGGGGAAGCTGCGCGACCTCAGAGAGATCAAGCAGGCTGAGGCCAAGCGCAAGGAGAGAGAAAAGGAAGAGGCCGAGCAGCTCGCAGAGCGTTTGTCAACAGCAGGCATAGTGCTGAAGGCGAGAGCTGGAGAAAAGGGGCGCCTGTTCGGATCCATCACGAACAAGGACATTGCCGAGGCGCTGTCCAGTCTGGTTGGCGAGGAGATAGACAAGAAGAAGATCGAGCTCGAGGAGCCCATTCGAGCGCTCGGCGAGTACCGGGTGAATGTGAGGCTCTACGCTGGAGTGCTGCAGACCATCAAGGTGACTGTGGTGCCAGAAGAGGACTAGCAGGGTAGTGCCCGCAGTGTAGGCCATCCTCTGATGGCGTATACTAGAGTCGGTGGAAGAGGTTGCGCTATGTACGCTGAACACACGCCGGACCGAATACCTCCTCAAAGCCTTGAGGCAGAGATGTCTACTCTGGGCTCGATGCTCATCGATCGAGACGCGATCGCCAAGGTGATCGACCTGCTCGATCCGGAGGATTTCTACAAGGAAGCCCACAGAGCTGTCTATGAGGCTATCTGTACGCTGTTCGAGAAGGGCGAGCCTGCTGACCTCATTACCGTGACTGAGGCCCTTCGCGAGCAGGGCAAGCTCGATAGGGTGGGTGGAGCTGTCTTCATATCAAGCCTTGCCAACAGTGTTCCCACAGCCGCCAACGTCGAGTACTACGCGAAGATTGTGAAGGACAGAGCCATACTTAGGGCTCTGGTAAAGGCCGGGACGTCAATAGCTGCCTCCGCTTACGAGGTTTCCACGGACGTGGAGGTTGCACTGGATGAGGCTGAACAGGCAATCTTTCAGATAGCTCAGAAGAAATCGATCCAGAGCTACACAGACATCAAGCGGGTCTTGGTCGAGGCGTTTGAGCGCATCGAGTATTTGTACAGCAACAAGGGCGGCGTAACCGGAGTCGCCTCGGGATTTACTGACCTGGACAACATCACATCGGGGTTTCAGCCGTCCGACTTAGTAATCATCGCCGGAAGGCCGAGCATGGGCAAGAGCGCGTTCGCTCTCAACATAGTTGAGAATGCTGCGCTCCGAGACGGAGTGCCCTGCGCCATCTTCAGCCTTGAGATGTCCAAGGAGCAGCTGGCACAGAGGATGCTCTGTTCGGTTGCGGGGGTTGACGGACAGAGGCTGCGCACCGGCTTTCTCAGGGACGATGACTGGCCTAAGCTTTCCTTTGCGCTCGGCAAGTTGAGCGAGGCCGCCATATTCGTTGACGATACGCCATCCATTTCGATAATGGAGATGAGAGCAAAGGCCCGCAGAATCCGGGCAGAGCACAACCTGGGGCTTATCGTCGTCGACTACCTTCAGTTGATGGTCGGAAAGAACAGGACGGAGAGCAGACAGCAGGAGGTCACCGAGATCTCTCGGTCGCTCAAGCAGCTCGCAAGAGAACTCGAAGTGCCGGTATTGGCGCTGTCGCAGTTGAGCAGGGCGGTCGAACAGAGAACCGAGAAGATCCCATCGCTCGCAGACCTTAGGGAGAGCGGCAGCCTTGAGCAGGACGCTGATGTCGTCATCTTCCTGTACAGGGATGATTATTACAACTCCGAGAGCGAAAGGAAAGGCCTAATGGATATCATCGTTGCCAAGCAGCGGAACGGCCCGACCGGAAAGGCCTCCCTCGTCTTTCTGAAGGAGTTTGGGCGGTTTGAGAGCCTGGAGAAGCATCTGAGACCTGAAGCGAGGAGTGGAACAAGATGAGTGACGTCCTGGAGAGATACAAGAAGGCGGATTATCCCCTTCCTCCACACAACCTCAGTTGGCGGCTGTACGGTGCAGGCCTCGAGAACCTTGGCCGTAACGGCAAGCCGGTTCGCCTCGAGATGCCGGACATCGGGCCGGGCGAGCTTCTGGCTCGGGTTGACGCAGTCGGCCTGTGCTTCAGCGATGTGAAGCTCATTTCACAGGGGCCGAAGCATCCGCGCGTCAGCGGCAGAGATCTGCTGAACGATCCGACTGTCCCGGGACACGAGGCCTCTCTGACCATCGTCAAGGTCGGCGAGGACCTGCGGGACCGCTTCCACGTTGGCGAGCGCTATCTCATTCAGGCAGACGTGTTCTACAAGGGCGTCTCCATGGCATTTGGGTACGTGCAAAGGGGAGCGCTGCAGCAATTCACGATCATTGGCAGGGAGATCATCGACGGAGACGAGGGATGCTATCTGCTCCCTGTCAGAGGCTCCGATGGTTACGCTGAGGTCGCACTGAGTGAGCCCTGGGCGTGTGTGGTGGCTGCGTACAGGATCACTCACAGGGAAGCTCTCAAGCCTCGCGGCACAGCGTGGTTTGTAGCGGCTGATCCGGGTTACGCTCAGAAGTGCTCTCTCGGCAACGTCTTCTCTGACGAAGGCGCACCCAGAAGAGTCTTGCTGTCCGGTCTCTCAGGTGCGTTGTACGATCAGCTGGTCGCCGAATCGGCGAAGAGAGGGTTTGAGCTGATTGACGTTGACGCCGTGGGCGGCGGACGCAGCGCAGGCGACACAGGCGGCGCAGCTGGTGCAGGCTGCGGAGCTGGCGGACTCGAGCCTGACCGGCTGGCGGGCGAGTATGGTGTGACACAAGGCTTCGATGACATCGTGGTCCTGGGCGTGCCTGCGCCTGAGTTCGTCGAGCAGGCCAGCAAGCACCTTGCTAACGGCGGAATCTTCGCAATCATCGCCACATCTCCGATGGCTCGCAGGGTGCAGATAGACGTAGGGCGGGTTCACTATGACGGTCTCCACTTCGTGGGTACTCCGTCGGGAAGCGTCGCCGACGCCTACAAGATGCAAAGGAGCAGCCAGCTCAAGGACGGCGGGAGTGCCTGGATTATTGGCGCCGGAGGACCCATGGGGCAGATGCACGCTCAGGTCTCTGTGAGTGGGACATCTGGGCCGGCACTGGTCCTGGCCACAGACATCGACGACGAACGCCTGAGTGAGGTCGAGGCTCGCTTTGGGGAGATGGCCTCGGCTAAGGGTACACGGATGGTTACCCTCAATCCGAAGAAAGTCGACTCAACTGAGTTTGACAACACTGTAGCTGAACTGACCGGGAGCGGCAAGTTCGATGACGTCGTCGTGATGGTGCCTGTTCCCGCGCTCATAGAGCAAGGAGCCGACTTCGTGGCCGGTGGCGGGGTGCTGAATATCTTCGCCGGCGTGCCTAGAGGGACAATGGCCGGATTGGATATCTCGGCAGTCTATCTGAATGGAACCAGGTGGGTGGGGAGCAGCGGGTCTCGGATCTCTGACTTGCAGTACACGCTCGAGCAGACCCAGAAGGGCGAGCTGTCGCCCAACCACTCTGTGGCTGCCATCGGAGGCGTGAACGCTGCAGCTGAGGGGATTCGCGCAGTCAAGGAAGGGTTGTTCCCTGGGAAGATCGTGATCTTCCCTCAACTGGTCGATCTTCCTCTGATTCCGTTGCCTCGCATGGCTGAGTACCTGCCGAACGTGGCAGAGAAGCTGACGCCTGCGGGCATGTGGACTAAGGAAGCTGAAGACGAGCTGCTTCGATCGCACCTGAAGCTGTAGCTGAATGGCTTTCGCCCTTTGGATCCTACAGCTTGATGGCCTGTGGCTCCACTGCCGGGCGAGCCGCAGCTCAGAGGGTGTTAGCAGCTGGCCCCGCAGATGACAACAAGAAGACATCTCAGTGGAGGGAGTAGCATATGAGTATGTGTTGCCAGGACCGGCCCCTGTCCGGGCAAGTGGCAATTGTCACGGGCGCGGCCCAGGGATTGGGTGCTGCGCTTGCCACGCGCCTTGCGGAAGAGGGCTGTAGAGTAGTTGTTGCAGACATAAACCTGAAAGGGGCAGAAGAGGTTGCGTCGAGCCTGCCGGAGGCTGTCGCGGTCAAGGTGGACGTCACCCACGAAGACGATGTCGAAAGCATGGTTCGCCTGGCGGTCGAGCGATGGGGGAAGCTCGACTTGCTCGTGGCCAACGCGGCAGTCGTGTTTTCCGGTGCCATCGAGGATTTCGAAGCAAACAAGTGGCGCAAGGTCATAGATGTCAACCTGGTGGGCTACTTCCTTTGTGCGCGGGCGGCCGCGAAGGTGATGATACCTCAGCGGTCGGGGAACATAATACAGATCAACAGTAAGTCGGGCAAGCTTGGTTCCTACAAGAACAGCGCCTATGCTGCAAGCAAGTTCGGAGGAATCGGCTTGACTCAGAGCCTCGCGCTCGAGCTGGCCGAGTATGGGATCCGGGTGAACGCCATATGTCCGGGGAACCTGCTGGACTCGCCTCTGTGGCAGAACAGCCTGTTTGAGCAGTATGCTAAGAACCAGGGCTTGACCGTTGAGCAGGTGCGAGAGAAGTACCTTGCGAAGGTTCCTCTCGGGCGCAGCTGCCAGTATGAAGACGTCGCGAACGTCTTGGTGTTCCTGGCGAGCCCCAAGGCGAGCTATATGACCGGTCAGGCAATCAACGTGACCGGAGGCCAGGAGATGCGGTGAGCAGTCACCGGGTTGAGTAGCGAGGATGTAGAAGTCAGGCGCTGAGGTCTAGCAGAGCGACCGAGTGGCTCAGATCGAACGAGGAGACCGTTCTCTGGAGATTCAGCGCAGGTCAAGTGTAGAGATCGAGTGTGGCGAAGAGACGAGGAGGTGGCCGAAGTGCCTTCAGTGGTGGTTGTCGGCGCCCAATGGGGAGACGAGGGCAAAGGCAAGATTGTAGATCTGCTCGCATCGAAGGCAGATGTGGTCGTGCGGTACCAGGGCGGGAACAACGCAGGTCATACTGTGAAGATAGATGACGAGGTGTTTAAGCTTCACCTCATTCCTTCCGGGATTCTCTCGGAAGGTGTCGCATGTGTCATTGGCAATGGCGTTGTGGTCGATCCTGCAGTGTTGATACAAGAGATGGACTCACTTGCTGCTAGAGGTATCGATGTGAGCCGACTGGTCGTGAGCGAGAACGCGCACGTGATAATGCCATATCACAAGGCTCTCGACCGGCTTCAGGAAGAGGCCAAGGGCGACGAGAAGATCGGCACAACGGGGCGGGGAATCGGCCCGTGCTACACTGACAAGATCGCAAGGTTTGGTCTGCGAATGGCCGATCTCGTAGATCCCGAAGCCCTTTCCGACAGGCTGGATTTGGTATTGCGGTATGTGAATAGCCTTCTAGAGAAGGTCTACGGAGACAAGGGCTTCAAGAAGCAGGATCTCATCGATGAGCTCTCTCCCAAAGCCGAGAGGCTGAGAGGCATGGTTGCAGACACCTCGTTGCTCGTGAACGAGGCGCTGGATCGCGGACAGGACGTGCTGTTTGAGGGAGCGCAGGGCACGCTTCTCGACATCGATCACGGCACTTATCCCTTCGTGACCTCGTCATCGGCTACGGCGGGCGGAGCGTCCACCGGTTCGGGCGTCGGTCCAACTCGGATAGACAAGGTCATCGGGATAGCAAAGTCGTACACCACGCGGGTCGGCGAGGGGCCCTTCCCGTCTGAGCAGAAGAACGAGATCGGGGACTGGATCCGCGATCGGGGGAATGAGTACGGCACCACGACCGGAAGGCCTCGACGATGCGGGTGGTTCGACGCGGTCATGGTCCGATACTCGGCTCGGATCAACGGCCTGACCAGCCTCGCCTTGATGCACCTGGATACGCTGGCAGGACTCGATCGAGTTCAAATATGCGTTGCGTACGAGATCGAAGGAAGGCGCGTAGACCATTTCCCCAACAATCTCAGAGTGCTGAGGCAGTGCAAACCGGTCTTTGAAGAGATGGACGGGTGGAAGGGAGACCTGTCGGATGCGCGCAGTCTGGACGATCTGCCGGCCAACGCTCGCAGGTACATAGACCGCATATCCGAGCTCATAGGCATCCCTATCACAATGATCTCAGTAGGTGGCAAGCGGACTGAGACCATAGTCGTGGAGGAGCCGTTCAGCTAAGACTGATCTCGTAGGGGGCAAGCGTTGTACACGTGGGAGAGGGGCTCGTCCCGTCTCCCGCTGTATTCCGCGAATTGTCTGGCAAAATGAGACGAGCACCACTTCCCATAGCTCTTGCCGCTATTATGCTCATCGTTGCGCTCTTCTTGGGTGGACAAGCCCTGGCAAGTGCGGCCAGTGCTGGGTCCAGTGCTGCGTCCAGTGTTGGGGCTAATGCTCAGCCCAGCGCGGATTTGATACTCAGCTCAGGCACGGGCGAGGCCACCCATGAACGAGCCGTGCGCTTTGTGGACGGTGTCGCCTATCTGCCTCTCAGGCAGACGGCAGCGGCGTTCGGAGCAGCTGCGTACTGGATCGATGACGCCGTCGTCACGAGGCTTCTCACTGAACGGGATTCGATCGAGCTCACGGTCGGACAGGCATCCGTCAAGGCCGGCGACCAAGTCAAGGCGCTTGACGCACCCCCCATAAGCATCGACGGACAAATGCACATAAGCCTGCAGAGCGCGATGGATCTCCTGGACGTTGATGGGGTCTGGAGCGAGGATCAGAAGAGCTTAGTCCTTCGGAAGTCGCTGCCGCTCCTGACAGGCATGGCCATGGAGAAGCTCCCGGACGGGAGGCTTGCCGTTGTCTTGACCTTTTCAAAGCCGATCTATGCGAGGCTCACCGGTTCGTTCTTGACCAGTCCGGACCGGTTTTTCGTCGACATACCCGGCGTCAGGATTGGACTGAAAGAGGATCAGCGCATTCTGGAGGTCGACGACCCCATACTTCTGCGCGTCAGAGCGAGCCAAAACCTGCCGGACCCGCCGACGGTCAGAGTTGTCCTTGACCTGGACAGAGCCTTCAGATACAGTGTGAGCCGAGACCCAAAGGACTTCACTAGAGTCATCATCGCGCCTGCCTTCAAGATCGAGTCTGCCGAACTGGTAAGAACCCCTGACGGAGGTTACGTGCGCATTCTCTCAGATGGAGGGCCTGTTTCCTATCAGATCAACTACTACCTGGAGCCCGACAGGATTGTCATAGACCTGGCCAACTCGTTCCTCCTGCCCGGAGCGCTCGAGGTTTCCAACGACGATCACTACTTCGTAAAGAGCATCAGGGCGAGCCAGAACCAACCGGACATGGTAAGGGTGGTCATCGATCTAAGACGGCCGTACCCGTTCACGCCGTACGTGCCGGATGGGAGCCCCAACGAGCTGCGGATTGCGTTCGGTAAGATGGTGTACGCGCCTGAAATCATCGATACTCCCGCGAGCGTGCTCATACGTGTGCGGTCGAGCCAGCCCAACAGCGGTTCCGTGTGGGCGGATTCCATTGAGGCGGAGCGGCATCGACTGGTCATAGACTTCGAGAACAGCTTCTTCGGCTTCGATCCAGCCGATGTGAAGATCGACAGCGAACTCATATCAGGGTTCAGGGCTGGCAGGTTCCAGGCGCACGTGGTCAGAATGGTCTTCGACCTGACCCGATTCTGTGCATACAGCATGCCTCGGGCCGAAGACGGTGACGGAAACGTCATTGTCATTCAGCTGTACAAGACTCTGGAGACGGCAGTCTTCGGCAGGAAGATAGTTATAGACCCTGGGCATGGGTCGTTGCGTTCGGTCGACCCGGACGGAGGCCCGGGTGCAGTCAGGACGTTGGACGGGGAGACCGTAATGGAGAAGGACCTCAACCTCTCGGTCGCCCTCAAACTGCGCGATCTGCTCAAGGCGGCAGGTGCCAACGTACTGCTTACAAGGGAAACGGACGTCGGCGTGACCCTCAGAGACCGATGGGTTGCTTCGGACACCCATCAGGCGGAGATCTTCGTGTCCTTGCACCACAATGCGACCCCTGCGGAGTGGAGCGACAAGCGAGGAGTAGAGGTATTTCACAAGCCGGGAGATGAGGTCTCGCAGACTCTAGCCAAAGCAATCTCAGCGGAGCTGTCAAAGGCGACGAGTCAGAACTCCAACTACGTCGGCGTGCACCCAGGCATGAGGCTCGCAGTGGTCGAGAACGTCAAGGCGCCGGCTGTGTTGGTAGAGGTCGCGTACATGAGCTGCCTTGAGGATCTCAAGAGGATCGTGACCGAGGAGTTTCAGAACAGTGCGGCGGAAGGCATTTATAACGGCTTGGTTCGGTTCTTCCTGGCGCAGTATCAGCCGGAGTTAGGCGCCGCGGGCGCGGACGCTGCGGCGGCGCAGGGGGCTGGTGGCGGGTCGGCAAAGTGAGGAGGGCTGGCCCGGCCGGGGCGTCGGGGTGAGCGGCGTCGCCATGAGGGGGCGGGTCTGCCCCAGCCGCGAGCCATCCGGCCTGGCGGCCGTCGGTGCATGCCAGGCATCAGTGCGTCGGCCCGGCGGAGCCAGCGCCGGCGAGCGGCAGGCTGATCCACCCAGTGGCCAGGACCAACGAGCGGCAAGTCCGGCTATCTGACAGAGAGGACCCGTCGGCGGCCTGCCCACCAGCCTGACGGCAACGGTCCGCCGGTGACAGCAAGCCGGCCTCATGGCAACGGTCCGCCGGTGACAGCAAGCCGGCCTCATGGCAACGGTCCGCCGACGGCCAGCAAGTCGGCCTCATGGCAACGGTCCGCCGGTGGCAGCATCGATGTCTGGAAAGATCGTTGTGCGAGGCGATCAACATCTAGGGGGTTAGCAGCATGAGAGTAAGGACTATCGAGACCTTTAAGGTTCCCCCTCGCTGGCTATTCGTCCGGATCGAGACAGAGTCGGGACTCGTCGGCTGGGGCGAGCCGATCGTGGAGGGTCGGGCCGATACAGTGGCTGCAGCCGTCCATGAGATGACAGAATACGTTGTTGGCAGGGACGCAGGTCACATCGAGGACATCTTCCAGGTGCTGTACAGAGGGGCCTTTTACAGGGGAGGCCCCGTATTGATGAGCGCAATCTCTGGCATAGAGCAGGCACTGTGGGACATCAAGGGCAAGTCGCTCAACGTTCCGGTGTATTCGCTGTTCGGAGGGCCTGTTCGAGACAAGATGAAGGTCTACACCTGGATCGGTGGCGACAGCCCCAGTGATGCGTCAAGAGGTGCAATCGAAAGGCTGCGGCAGGGGTTCACCGCTGTCAAGATGAATGCGACCGCGAACATGGACTGGGTGGATTCACACAGGAAGGTTACCGAGGCAGTCGAGCGCGTGCAGGCGGTGCGAGAGGCAGTCGGGGACAAACTAGACATCGCAGTGGATTTCCATGGCCGGGTTCACAAACCCATGGCAGCGGTGCTGATGAAGGAACTCGAGCCTCTAGGATTGCTGTTCGTAGAGGAGCCTGTCTTGGCCGAGAATCAAGAAGCGTTCGTGGAGCTCAAGAGGATCAGTTCTATTCCCATTGCAACTGGCGAGCGCCACTTCGGGCGCTGGGCGTTCAAGAATCTGCTGCACGATGGTGGAGTGGACATCATCCAGCCTGATCTCAGCCACGCAGGCGGAATCCTTGAGTGTCGCAAGATCGCGGCAATGGCTGAGGCATACGATGTGGCTGTGGCACCACACTGCCCTCTTGGCCCAATCGCGCTTGCTGCATGCCTGCAACTTGACTTCTGCACTCCCAACGCTTTCATCCAGGAGCAGAGTCTCGAAATCCACTACAACCAGGGATCAGATCTTCTGACCTACCTGGCTGATCCGAGCGTCTTTGAGTATCGCTCCGGATACGTCAGCCGTCCTACCGCACCTGGACTCGGGATAGAGATTGATGAGCACAAGGTTCGGGAGATGGCGAAAGTTGGACACAACTGGCGGAATCCAGTGTGGCGAAACGAGGATGGGTCGGTCGCTGAGTGGTGAGCGGTGACTGATCGGTCCCTGTATGGTGAGTGATGGCGGATCGGCCGCCGGACGGTGAGTCATGGCGGATCGGTCGCCGCACGGTGAGTGATGATGGATCGGTTGCGGGATGGTGAGTCATCGCGGTTTGGTCGCCGAGTAGTGACCGTTCATGGTCCGAACTGAGGCCGGTCGTTCGGACACCGGTCTGGGGGCTGGCCGGCCGGTTGTCTGACGATTGAGGATGTGGCGCATCTGGTGAGGAGTTGAAGGTGATGCCTGAGGTTGTAGCCATCGGTGAAACGATGGTCGTCTTTTGCCCTGAACAGAGTGGCCCGCTCAGGCATGTCGATCGGTTTGTGAAGCGGATCGCCGGGTCAGAGAGCAATGTGGCCATTGGACTGTCGCGTCTAGGACACAGCGCAGGTTGGATCAGCAGACTTGGAAGTGACGAGCTGGGTGAGTATGTCCTGCGTGAGATTCGCGCAGAAGGCATCGACGTCTCCTGCGTCGTGAGAGACGATCAAGCCCAGACCGGTTTGATGGTGAAAGAGATCCACGAAGGAAGAGAAACCCGCGTATACTACTACCGCCGAGACTCGGCTGCGAGCCGCATGAGTCCCGCTGATTTGAACGAGGAATACCTGGCCCGGTGCAAGTTCATCCACCTGTCCGGGGTGACTCCTGCGCTGAGCGAATCGTGCCGCGAGATGGTCAATGCGGCTGTGACTCTTGCCAAGGCTTATGGTGTCAAGGTGAGTTTCGACCCCAACATCCGGCTGCGGCTTTGGAGTGTCGAGGAAGCGCGTGAGACGTTGTTGAGTCTGATCCCGTCTGCAGACGTTCTGCTTCCAGGACTCGAGGAAGCGAAGATCCTCACGGTCGAGTCAGACCCGGACAGGATAGTCGATTCGTTCTTGTCGCTTGGGGTCAAGATCGTTGCGCTCAAATGCGGTGAAGACGGGTGCCTGGTGGCAGACGCCGATACCAGGCAGTGGGTGGCTCCGTTCAAGGTGCGCAGAGTAGTCGATCCGATAGGAGCGGGAGACGCGTTTGCTGCGGGGTTTCTCGCCGGTCTCCTCGAGGGTCGGCCTCTCAAAGAGTGCGGCAGAATGGCCAACGCGATGGGCGCTCTCGCAGTGACCACCTCCGGGGATTTTGAAGGGCTTCCGAATCGGAGTGAGTTCGGCACCTTCATGTCGGGCCAAGAGGTGGTGCCGCGGTGAGGTATGCTGACGACATCTTTTCTGGCGACAGAGTCGGCTCAGGCGAGGAGGCGGAGCCGCGGTGAGCGAAGCAACCGACACTCTCTCGGGCGAGGACGTGATCTCGCAGTGAGCGATGCAAACGACATCCTCGGACGCGTCTTGAGGTCGCGGGTTGTTGCCATCATCAGAGGGTCCAGGCTTGGCGACGTGAGGTCGATTCTGTCAGCGCTCTCGGAGGGAGGCATCTCCGCCGTTGAGGTCGCGATGAACTCAGAGGGCGCACTTGAAGCGATCGAACTTGCCAGGGAGGAGTTCTCAGATCGATTCGTCGTCGGGGCTGGCACAGTCCTAGACCCGCTCTCAGCTAGGGCCGCCATACTCGCAGGTGCCGAGTTCTTACTCTCGCCCGTTCTGTCTGAGAGCGTGATCGAGATTTGTCACCGGTACTCGAAGCTGGCAGTGCCGGGAGTTCTGTCGCCGTCCGAAGTATCGGAGGCGCTGAGATTGGGATGCCGTATAGTAAAGATCTTTCCTGCCACGATATTTGGTCCGCAATACGTGCGGGATATCAAGCAACTGTTCCCGGGCGTCCACCTGATGCCTGTGGGCGGCGTGTCGCTGGACAACGTGAGTCTCTTCATGAGAAGCGGCGCCGCGGCTGTCGGAGTCGGATCGCAGCTAGTCAATATGCGGTGGGTGTCTTCGGGTGACTTCGCACGAATTGTGGACACGGCAGCCGCGTTTTGCTCTAGGGCGCGGCACGATTCGCAGGATTCTATGCAGGTATCTACGAGCATGTAGAGCCGGTCGATCCCTTAGCTGGCCATTGCAGGGAGTGACGACGGGAAGCGCGATTGACACAAACGGCCATATGCTGTATATTGGACTACGCTGAACGTTCAGGCCGTTTGGGCGCCGAACGGTTCGGCTCAACAACCAATTGAACGTGAGCCATTAGCTCAGGCGGTAGAGCACCGGACTTTTAATCCGGGTGTCCTGGGTTCGAGTCCCAGATGGCTCACCAACAACACCTCAACGTCCTCGCTGCGCCACAGCGACTCACCAAATCTCATCATACACGTCGTACAACTCATCGTCAGGAACAGTGATTAGTGTCAGAGTCTGATCCCAGCTGGGCATGTACAGGGATTCCTCATGAACTTCTGAGACTGGGGACTGCTCAAGCCACATATCCGCTGGGACGGTTCTCTTGTATGTACGATTCGGGGACGACAACAGCGTTGATCGGTCCACAGGGCTTCGCCCGGATCTGATCCTGAAGCGGAAGTCTCTTGAGGGTATTCTATACCGGATCCGCTCTCCCTTTGTCATCACAAGCGCCGCGATATCGGAACAGGCCTTGATATACCTAATGGATACGCAGGTGAGCGACACGTCGTACTTCCTGGCCAACGCTGAAAAGCTCGTCAATGACACGTCTGTGGCGCCTACGTCTGGCGCGAACAGGTGTGAGGGGAGAAGCAGCTCAGAGGCAAAAACGCTAGCCTCCGACTCCTCGCTCTTGTCGTATGCGAGCGATTCGATGTCGTCTATCGAACAAATATACTTCCCGCCCTTGTGCATCACGAAGTGCCCTATCTCGTGAGCAATTGTGAAGTTCGCCCTTGGTCGAATAGCGTCCCTCGAGACGATCACGTAGCCAGACTTCGGCCCTCTTATTAGCATGCCTTCGACGCTATCTAGGCGTTCGAATCGCACCTCAAGCGATAGAGACCCCGCTACAGCGATTGGGTTTACTGGGTACCCAGAAATGCGCAAGTCCCTTAACAGCTCTCTAGCGCGATACTCAGGAGAGGTTGTGTGCTCGAGGGCGCCCATTAGGTCACTCTCTCCCAGCCATCCTCATGTATTTCCGGATAACTTCCTTGTCGTTGTCCGAGAGTTGCCCAGCCCCTCTGGCTGCGACCATATACCCCTGTTCTAGACCGGAACCGGAATCGTCAGTGGCCGTTGAGCCTTGGATCATGCTGAGCACAGCTGAGCGAGAGATTCTCCACTCCCTGCCCACCTTGGTTGCCGGGATTTTCCCAGCTCTGATCTGGTTGTACACAGTCTGCTCCGATACGCGAAGAAGAGATGCTGCCTCCTCAACGTTGAGTATCTCAGGTGGCGTTGGCACAGTAGCTAGAGCCTGGGATAGCTCTTGCATCATCTTGACGTCTGCGAAGTCGAATGCCCGATGTCCGCACTTAGGGCACACATATGCGTTAGCACCTTTGATGACTAGCTTGTAGTCCTTCCATCCAGCCTGAACGTCGGTCGGCATCAGAGACATTACAGTTCCACACTCTACGCACTTGTTACTCATATCGCTTTCTCCTTCGCCTCATTGATCCCAGGTATTCCCACACCTCTTCGAGGAACTCGCACACCGTCACAACTTCGGGAGGATCACACGCTGCGACTACGACGTAGAGTCTTGGGATACCATCACAATCCTCTTGCAGTAGGACTTTGACATCGTCGGGAGGAGGGTGGCGTTGGACTTCGACGACATGCCCCGCTAGCATTGCGTCCCTGACCTGCGCGTAACTAATGCCGCGCTCGTTCATTCGTTGGAGAGCGTGATAGCTGATTCTGAACCTCTCAGATTTGGCCGCGGATCGTATGAACGCAATCGGTATTATCATTTCCCACTCTCCTCAAACATATCATAAGATAACATAAGATACAATTAGATGCTCTCTCTTTTTCGTACTGAACACCAACCCCATTGACCAACGTAGTCCTTTCCTTCTCGACGGCCAATGGCCAGCATTGGCCTCCAGGGCGTGCTCCTCAATGTCACCACGCCCAAGACACGGCATGCTAGCCTGGTCGGGTTTCCTATCGCAGACTGTTGACCTAGTGACTGTCCGAGACGAAGGCCTCGGTTCCGCTCGCAATCACCGCCACTCTTCAATGTCCGGCACCGCTTTGAGGCACCCGCGCGAGGCTCTTGGATGCTCTCTCACTGAGCCTCGGCTCCCGTCATCCTAGAACGATCTTGGCGCCGAGCAGCCTCGAGGAGTTCGGCTTCCATGGAGAATAACTCATCCAAGCTGTTCAGAGGGCGTCTCTCCTTTCCATCGCCCGCGTGCAGGATTATGTGCCATCGGTTGCCCTCAAGATCGAGGCGACATATCCAACGCCAGGTACTGTCATCGAGGAGTATGCTGAAGTACGACTTGGTGTCTTTGTAGGTGATTCGGTGCGGGCTGAACTCGCGCCTGAGAATGGCCCTGATGATCTGAAATGCTTCGAGTTCGCTTTCTGTCGTAATGACTCCAGAACACTCTCCCTGGTCCGACATTTCTGCGGCGCCAGCTTCACCCGCGCCTGCCTGAGACTCAGCCTCGTTTTTCTGCATTGCCGAACTCAGGCGCTCGTTGATGGTGTCGTTGACATATTGGGTGATCGCTCTCTTTACGATGGGTTTGAACTGACCCAAGGCCTTTTGCGTGGGCATCCCGGTGTACACGTCCCTAACCAGCAAGCGCAGGAACTCGTCGCTAGGATCTTTGAGGAGCGCATCGAGACGCTGCCTTATTGCAGAGGTGTACTTCAGATTGGCGGCAGCCGAGAAGAGCTCGTCGATGTTGAAGGACTCTCTGTGGAATCTCTTCAGCTCTGGAACCAAAGCTTCCTTTGGATCGAGCATACAGAACTCAAGGAATGGCTGACAGTCCATCTTGTTCGGTTCTTGGAGGTCAGAGTAGAATCGATATGTTACTCCGTCGGTTAGAATCGCGAACTTTGCCCTAGTCACTGAGAAATACCTGTATAGCTGGGAATCGTGAGCACTGAGGTCTTCTCCGTATGCCTTGGTTTCCACGAGAATTGCTGGCTCGCCATTCACCATGATGGCGTAATCAACCTTCTCGCCCTTCTTGGTTCCTACATCGGCTGTGAATTCAGGTACTACCTCTGTGGGATCGAAGACGTTGTACCCGAGCAGCTGAAGAAACGGCAGGACAAGAGCGTGTTTAGTAGCTTCTTCTGTCGCTAGCTTGTCTATCAGCCTCTCGCACTTCTTCGCAAAAGCCCCTACCTCATCGATGAAGTCCATTGACTATCCCTCCTCAATACGACTCAAAGACAGGACGCGATCAGTCGTACCACGCACCATTCCGCTCCACCCTACTGTTGCTTGTCCGCGCTCGATGACTGGATCGCCTTCAGTAGGGCGGTCAATGACATCATGTTGAATTCGCTGCGCTGCTTCTTTCGCGGATCGCGGCAAACTGCACTCGCCTGAATACGCAAGGCGCTGCACGACGCGGTCGGAGTCGTGATGTACGATGTTTCGCCTTAGTCAGTCACTTTGGGTGTACTTGATGTGAGTCGGTCTGAAGGGAATCATGTTGGTAGGCCTTGTATTCAGGCTTCGACGATTTCATGATACAGCCAATCATTGCCTGAATCAACAGTAGCTAGACAACCTAGCCGAGTCCTACGTTGCACACCTGGCATAGAGCCAGTTCAGAGCAAGAGGGAGTGCTATTCCCCATGACGACGCGGCGGTGAAGTGGGTTAGGGCGGTGTTTAGCCCGATAGGCCCTATCTGAGGCGAATGCAAGACGACGCCCATCGTGTAGGACGCGAACCATATCAACGTGGAGTATAGCCAACCAACCAGCAGGTGGTTCTCATGGGGCAGCCTGGCCAGAAGGAGGGCGAAAACGACTCCCAGCAATAAGAGCCACCAGAAGACTACCCCCATAGTGTAGACGTGCTCCAAGATGCTGGTTGCGCGCCTGCCGAGCGCAAAGGCAGCTGCGAAGTCCGCCCAAACCAGCTCCGACCAGCCCATATGACGCGCTGAGTAGTTGATTACAAGAGGCACTAGACTTGCAATGAGCCCTGCAAGTGCGCCTTTCGCCACTCTGCCCCTCAGCATAGGGTCGTCCTCCAAGTCCGTGGAAATGCTGCGTCGGCAATGCTGCGATCGCTTACCGTCGTTACTATTCCCGTCAGTTTGGTGCTCAATACGCAGCGCTGCTCGTCTGAGGCACCTACAGCAGACTTGGGCTGGAGGCCAAGTGCCTGCTAACGTTTCTTGCAACCGCCTTCTCACCGAGATTGGCATAGCAGTAGGTGCAACCATTCCTGCATGTGTTGTAGGCACCCATGTCCACCGAGATGGCGCACAGGCAGTCACTTCGCTGCCCTGGATCCTTGGTGAAGTCCTTGTCAGTGCTGATCAAGCGCTTGATGAGTCGGGCGTCGATACAGCTTCCATGGCGGATACCATATCGGCCGAGGTCTACCTTCTCGCAACAGGTCACTACCTCAAGTCGGTTCTGGCAGCTGATCTCGCTGATCGCACGGCACAATCGGTCCAGGTCATCGCCGTGGTGACCGTCTACTAAGTCCCACAGTCTGATCTGCCTGTCTCGCTCAGTCTTCTGAATGCGGCCCTTGATCTTGCTGTAGAAATCGAGGAAGCTGATCGTCAGTCTCTCGGTGTATCCACGAATATGCTCTGCAATGCAGCCAATGCGTTCTATGTGGTAGTCCACAGGCGTCTCAGTGCTGAGGATGATCGGATCGTATCGCCATATCACTCGTTCGGGGCCGAGGGCGTTGCTCAGGTGGACGAACGCCTCAATTCGTTCATTCACTGGAGGAAGGCCGGGTTCCAGCCATGATGGGTAGTCGTTCAGCGTGTACTGGAAGTAGTAGCGATAGCCTCTCTGGTCGAGTTCGGGCAGGTACGGCACCAAGGGTTTCGGGTTCTTCGTCCAGAAGACGATTATGTCAACATCGGTTGGCAGGAGACTGCGACACGAAACCTGCTTCGGGTTGAAAGGGTTCGTGGTGTGAAAGAAGCCTTCTCTGATGCGGTTCATGAACCATTCTGGGTAGCAGGCAGGGATATCCGTTCGACGGCTTGCGCTAATGATCATGGTACCACTTCCATCCCGAGCACCGTCCGACGATCCGTTCGCCACATAGGCTGGGGTTCCTCTGAAGTAGATGTCGACGGCAGGTCGGGTCGACTAAGGCAGCCAGCCAGGTCGCGGCGGCACGAGCAGGAGACAGGGGAGACCTACCTCCTGCTCAATTGCCTACGGCTGACGACCTGGCCCCGCCCAGATGCGAGACCCGGTCAGTCTGGCGAGACTCGGTCAGTCTGGCGAGACCCGGTCAGTCTGGTGCGGCTCGATCAGTCTGGCGAGACTCGGTCAGTCTGGTGCGACTCGGTCAGTCTGGCGAAACTCGGTCAGTCTGGTGCGACTCAGTCCGTCTGGTGCGACTCAGTCGGTCTGGCGGGGCTCAGTCAGCCTCGCGAGACTCAGTCGGCCTCTTGGCGCTCTCGCACAGCGCTCCACACCCCCGGACCGCACTCCCAAGTGTGCTGAGCTGAGTGTCGGTTTGACCCACCTTCGCCGAAGCCTCGGTGCGGCATTAGTATCGCCCAGCAGTGGCAGATTGCTTCCTCCGCCTACGGCAGCCCCTTCTGCCTACGCTATAAGCAGCTCGGTCTTCAGAAGCTCAGTATGGCGGTATGTCGCCGACGATATGGCCTTCTCGTTCTTGTCTCGACCGTATACGGTCGCTAGCAAGTCATCTTTGTCATCGCCATTGTGCTTGAGGACGACAAGGAAGTTCTCGTTGATTTGCTCCGGAACGTCGATCGTAAACCAGTTGTTGCTATCGGGCAGTATTGTCTTTGTCAATGTCTGTATCACTGAAGCTGGCTGGTCGTGGATCAGTTTATAGACTGTGACCTCGACAGTGATTGGCTCCGTGGAGCGATTGAAGACGTCTACGTGAAAGTCGTCCAGTAGGCCTTCGACGTGATCGTCATCGACCACCCCGGTGTCGAAACGCCACCTATACTCGACCACTGGCAAGTTAGCTCACCACCCTTCTCCGGATGAATGGAACGGCAGGTGCCGTTACATTTCAGACTATGTCGGGCGGAGTCGGGTTGTGGTAGTCTTGCTGCCCACCCAGAGCAGCCAGTCGTCCGGGTAGGCAGCGTGTCTCAATGGCGGAACAGCGTGTCGGTCAGTTTGGCTGAAGACTGAAGACGGCTCCAGTAAGTCAGTCCTGTGATCTCTTTTTCACCGGCACCTGGATTCGAGTCACCATCTCCTCAGGGTCTTTGGTGTCCACGATGCTCTTGATGTAGAACTCCATGTGCGGTCCGGCGGACTCGTATCCGTTGCGTTCGATCCATGTGAATAAGGCAGAGTATGCCTCGCCGAGCAAGTCATGCGACCCGTGATGGATCACCGACGCGACAGTTTCGTACCCCTGAAGGTCTCTTGCTTTGACCCTGCCTTTGCCACTACTCTGCGAGCCACCCTCCATGATACCCACCATGTTGCCCTCCATGACGCCCTCGACGTCACCTTCCAGCATGACAAATACCTCTGCGTCGATGCCCGCCTCTTCTTCCGAATTGTGATAGATGGTGCCGTATCGTCCGCCGAACTGACCATCTACAGCCCAGTTGATCCGATTTGCAGTTGTGAAGCTCATCAGTTCGCCCCACAGCCGCCCCAGGTCAGCGTATGACGGAATGGTATCTCTCAGCGACAGTATCTTCATCGGATCCTGTCTTTCCAGTGTCACCTCATATTCACTCATGCTTCCTACCTCCTTCTCAATGACCCGCAACCTCGCACGGATCCTGCGGAGCCGCTCCTGCTCTTCATTGATCCGAGCCTCAATCTCTGCCTGCTTGCTCCTGAAGATCTTCTGCATCTCCAGAGCCGACAGGTTCTCTGACAGGAGAGTCTGGATCTCATCGAGCGAGAATCCCAGCTCTCTCAGTGCGAGTATCCTGTTCATCGTCTGCAACTGCTCCAGAGAGTAGTAGCGATAGCCTGTGAACGGATCAACCTCAGCAGGAACTAAGAGTCCTATCTGGTCATAGTGCCGGAGCGTCTTCACGGTGACCCGGCAGAGTCGAGCGAAGTCACCGATCTTGACCAACGTCATCACCTGCGCGCAGTGATTTGGAGGCCTCCAGTCAGATAATACAGTCTCCAGTAAGGGGAGAGTCAACAGTAGGGCTGTCGCCTAGATGTGGCACAGTCCATAGGACCACTTGCGTAGATGTGGCAAGCCCATAGGACCACGTGCCTAGACGTGGCGGAGCCCATAGGACCACTTGCCTAGACGAGGCAGAGCCCACTGGACCACTTGTCTAGATGTGACAGAGTCCGCAGGACCACTTGCCTAGATGTGGCGAGCCCGTAGGACCACTTGCCTAGATGAAGTTGAGTCCATTGACCCAGGGCAGTGGAATAGGTAGCACGGAGTCCCATGGCTGCCCGTATGTCTTTCTTTGATGAGCATCGAATAGGAAATGGAGCAGCTCCTGCCCTTCATTGCAGTTCACGGGCAGCTGATTGAGACTCAGCGCTGCACCGCACTCGGAGAGACGTTCTTCGATTATGGGTCGGACCTGATTCCAGAGCGCAGATGCGTTCGTCACCATGAATGTGGACGCATACGGCCTGGAGCTTCCCTTGAATCCGCAGGCCTCCAGGTATGCTGCGAGCTGACGATCGTAGGTAGGAACGTCAAGCGACAGCTTCTGAACGGCTTTGTCTGACAGCATTCTGTGGACGAGGAAACCGACTGCAAGGCGATCGCCGGCGTACTCGACCACTCGGAGCACATCGTCCTCTTGCCTATAGCCGATCGTGTATGCTGCAGCACTCTTGCCTATCGAGCACATTGCGATCAGACGATCCGGAGGGTACTTCTGGGCACCTGGAGCTGCCTTCAGTAGAATCGGGAACTCGCGCCCAGTCCTCAGGTACCTGACAGATTCAGCCTGGTAGAGAGCAGCCATCTCGTCTGCGATCGTCGACACGGCTTCTTCGCAGTATTCGCTGTAGGCCACCGAGTACACGTCTCTCAAGTCGGCAAAGAGCGAGTCTTCAGTTGCATAGCTTTCTGAGGCGATGGTGAAGTTCAGGTAGCCAGCGGTATGGGCGGCACCGTTTCTGGTGTATAGCCCTCTGCCACCGGATATGGCGAGTAAGCCGATCCCCTCTTCGCGGAGAGAGTCCAACACAGACATGAGTACTCTAGTGCCTATTCCCTGGCCTCGGTAGTCGGGATGGGTGCACACAGACCCCATGCTGGACATTGAGATAGGGTGGCCATTGACCAGGATCGTGCCAGGCATTGTCCCATTGTGTGCGACTATTCTGCCGTTGTCCTCTGCTATGAAGAGGTTCTGGGCGTTTTGTTCGCTCAGGAACAGGGGATACTGCATGCCCATCGAAGGGGAGAGACCGCTGTCTGGCGGCCTGAAGACCGAGTTCGCCAGGGCGATGATCTCCTGGACATCTTCGGGTCGCGCTCTCCTAATTGTGATCATCGGCATTCAGCTCGCTTTCAGGTGGTGTGATACAACGGCGGGGCGCTGTCCGCCAAGGCAGCTCAGCGCCCCATTTACACCCTCTACAGTACTGCAGCACCGTCGCAAGCTCGCCAGACGGCGCAAAGCCTCGCCTCTCCGATGCCGAACGGCAGCACCTTCCGCTTGTCCGTGTATCGGGACATGTCCACAAACGTCCCCGGTCCGACGTACGTGATGTCCTCTATGCCTGCTATCCATCCTGGGCCGAAGCAGTTGAACAGGGTGGTCGAGGCTACCAGTTCGATGAGATTCTCTCCTGGCTTCACCAACTCTGTGACATCCACACTGTGAGGTGCCCAGTAGAGCGTCTTAGCAGGCTTCCCGTTGACCTTGACCGACACTGACGCTGCGCGAACTGAGCCGAGTGAGAGGAAGATCCGGCTGCCACCTCCGACCTTGGCTAGCTGGTCGCCTTCCGCACTGCGCGACTGGCCTGCGGACCCCGGATCGGCTATCGTCATCGTGGCCGAGAGGCGGACTCTGCCTGCGTAGAACGGATAGCCTGAAGCTGTCAGGTCAACAGGATCAGCCGGCCGCTTCGCACACGCCTCACACGGAGCCGCTGAGTCGCAGATGTGGAAGCTCCTGCTATCGAAGCTGCCGACGACAAAGTTGCCGATGATGTAGACGACCTCAACTTCCGTCGGTGCGTGTTCTCTGAAGTTCTCGACTCTGCTGTGGCAATTCGGAGAGGTGATGTTGTTCGACTTCCGGCCCTTTATCGTGAGGATGTTCTTGCCCGTGCGCAGAGCAGCTGCGGGGATGGGAACCCTGGTGAAGTGCACGTCCTTCCAGCCGGTAGCAGGATCGAACGGCCCGGGCTGGAACGACTTGGACTCAGCCGGTGCAGACTCGAACAGATCAGCCTCGAGCTCGCCGGGCTCGAACAGACCGGGTTGGAACAGACTAGGCTCGGATGCTCCGGACTCGGGAGCCATTGATTGAGCCGACACAGACTTAGACTCCGCAGAGTGCCCGCCCTTCAGTGGTACCAGCTTCACCCCGTTGCAGAGGATCTCGTCTAGGTTCTCTGCAACCTCAATGACTGCTGTAACGCCCGCGCCTGGCACGGTCCTGATTTCAAATGAGTACTCAGCGACAAACGGAGTGCCTTCTTTGGCTGGGTAGAAGTGCTTGTGCCAAGCTTGAGCGACCGGAGCGTCAGTCAGCACCTGCTTGTCATCGAGCCAGAGGGTGACTCTCTCGAGGGGCAGGACGTTCTCATCGAGGACCTCAACTTCAAATGCGGACGTATCCGCCAGCGTCACTTCCTGGGCGCCTGCACTCAGAGCCGCTGCACCCTCAGCCGCTGCGCCCTCAGGCGCGGAACCCTGAACTTCTGTATCAGGAGTCCTCGAACCTGGAACCTCCGAATCGAGGACTACGCCGCTGCCCAGTATCAGTCTGCGGGCGCGCTCAAGGCCCGGTGCCTTGGCTGTTTCGGCCGCAGACTCGTTTCCTTCTGAGGCTTCGCTCACGATCATCAGAATGCTGCCTGCAGGTGCAAAGGTCATTGTCACTACAGCCACACCGTCTTCGAGCCTGAACGGAACCGGATGAGCAGAGCCATCCACAAGGTCTATGGCAACGATCGCGGGGTTCTCGATGCGCGAGCCCTCTCTGACATCGAGCGGGATCGATACCAGGGCTTTGCACTCCCTGCGGCTGTCGGTGTTTGCTATCAGGATCCGGCGAGAGGAATCCACGTCTCTCACGCACACATACACCGAGCGTGCCTCGGAGTTCGCAACCAGGTCACGGACGCGCACGCGGCGTTCGCACAAAGCGTCCAGCTCAGATACGGCGGCCTCCACCGAGTTGACCACCTTCGCCGAAGCTGGCAGCCCTGACACTTCGCGAGCCGAATCGGATAGAGTAGGGGCGGGCTGAAGGAACAGCAGCCTTCCGCCTGTCTCTGCGAAGCTATTGAGCAGCTTCCACGTGTTCTCCCTCAGCGTGAGCGAAGGCGGCACCACCACAATGCCGTACGAGTGCCGGCCGATCGAGAAGCGTCCATCCTTCACGCTGCCTTCTTCCTCGATGAGGATTTCGTCGCCGTAGTGGTAATCGAGTTTCCGCTCAAGGAGTTGGCGGGATAGAGCCTGGAAGGGTCGGTCGTATGTGATCTGTTCAGGTGGGTCGCCCCCCTTGACGTGCAACGGCGAATACTCTGACCAGAAGCTCGATATTGGATGCAGGATGAGGATGTCAACATCCCTAACGCCTTCGGTTGCCGCTTTGGAGAGTCTCGCTATGTAATCCGCAAAGCCTCGCTCATCCTCCCACCACGGCTGCTGGTAGAAGAGATTTGCCGGGTAGTCTCGCTTGCGCTCTCCCCGCATTGAGTAGAGCGAAAGGTGGTGGTTGACATAGCCGATTCCCAGCACTGCCTCCCAGTCGGCTATCCATTTCCGTTCGAAGAATGAGGACTGCTGCCCGATACAGCCGAACACCTCGCAGAACGCCTTCTCCTTGCCCAGCTGCTCAACCGCAGAGGAAACCTGCTTCACGGTGACGATCTGCTCCAGGTGACGGCCGAGCTTGTCAATGCCCGGCCAGTGCATGTACTTGTAGTGAGGCATGGCTGCACCTATCCACCTCGTCTGAGAGGCCAGGTTGTCCTCAGCCATGAAGTGCCCGGTCATGATGAGGCCGTTGTCATCGCACCACTGGTAGTACTGCCGGGTGAAGCTGTCTCTGAACAGACGGGTAGCAGCATCATAGAAGTCAAACCGCACTTTTCGGTAGTCGCCATTCTCGAAAAAGAGCTGCTCAAGGTGGTTTAGTATGTCGTAGCCCTTGAGAGAGCGGAAGTACTCAGGAAGATAGTCTGACCACGGGACAAACGGGACGTTTGTGGGGAAGGTGTAGGCCGGCTCGTCTGTGAATATGCCCGGTATCTCCCGCCCGAAGAACTCGCCGACCGCTTTCTTGTACGCTTCGTGGGTCGATTCGATGAATGCCTTTACTGCCTCCGGGTTCATCAGGTCTACGTAGCAGGTTCCATTGAACCAAACCATGCCAAGAGGGCTAACTCGGCGACATATCGCGTACTGTATGCCCTGCCACTCGGTCTCGACGAGCACGCTGTCGTCCGGTGCGATCTCCTCTTTCCGGAGCAGCACCAGCCACCTCGTTCTGAAAGATGGGTCCTTCTCAGGTATGATTCCTCCCGCAAAGCCGGACGGCCATTTGTCCTCGTCGTACAGCCAAGCCCACGTGTTGGTGGCCTCTGCTTCCTCTGCACACGCTCTCACGAGGCTCATCCAGTCATCGGAGAGGTAGCCCGTAACCAATCCGACTCTGGAGTGCATGAAGTAGCCGCCCCATCCCTTGTCGGCCATCTCGCGGATCTGCCGCCTGAGCTCGCCCTCTTGGAGCTTGTCGTTCCAGCTCCAGAAGGGTGCAGGCCTCCATTCTTTGCCTACGGTCTTCCAGTCTTCCATCTGAAGTGATGCCTCCTGTCTAGTGTTAGTTCTCCGGTGGCCGGGTGTGGCGCGTTAGCTGCCGCATCTGGTCTGCGGCGGCCGCGTCTGGCTCGTCAATGGCGGCGTTCAGCCGGCCTGTGGCCCTGCCTGGCTCGCAAACGGGCACGTCAAGTCCGTTAATAACTGAGTCCAGTCCGTCGACGGCTTAGTCCAGTTCGTCAGCTCGGCCGTAGTTCTCTGGCGGCCTCACCTGGGCTGCCAATAGCCGTCGCCCAGTGCACCCACAGCCGCATCAGGGCAAGCAATGAGCCTTGCGATAATGGCTGGGAGCCATGCCCACCTCGCGCCTGAATGCCTTCGAGAAAGCTAACGGGTGTTCATATCCGACAGATCGTGCTATGTCGCTGATGGAAAGCCGGGGATCGCGCATCAGCTCGCGCGACTTCTCAATTCTGAACCTGATGATGAAGTCCTGCGGCGACGACTTGACTATTTGCTTGAACAGAGAACAAAGGTAGCTCCGGTCTAGACCG
>Ga0134096_1000055_pt1 | contig 142469 bp, 152 predicted proteins | sample 7_2taG_FD_94448 | JGI IMG/M metagenome (GOLD analysis project Ga0134096, IMG submission 94448) | Switchgrass degrading microbial communities from high solid loading bioreactors in New Hampshire, USA - 7_21_20_110_A3 metaG | ecosystem: Engineered > Bioreactor > Semi-continuous > Anaerobic >... | reverse complement strand
TAATTATTGGAAAAAAGGAAATGAAAAAAACCCATAAGCTTGTAATTGGAAATAACAGTAAGGTGTATTTATCAATATGATAATTGTGAAAAGTCTATTGAGCTTTCATTATTAATTTTCTAATGCCATAACAAATACTCTTCTAACTTGAATAATTTAATAAATTTGGACTTAGAAAGGTAACCAAACTTATACCATTTCAATATAATGATAATGCAAAGATAATTATATTCAAAAAGGAAGGAGATGTTGTTATGGCAGTTTACTATCAACCATGCTATAAGCCAAGTAACTGTGAAAAACGTGAATGTGACCGTGGTTCATCAATAGATTGTAAACCCAAAAATATAGCATTTCACTGCAATAATCTAACTGGAGCAAGTGGTGTAGCGATTATTGCTGTAGGTGATACTGTAACACCAAGAAACTTAGGAAATCTATCGATATCTGGGTTAGATTGCTTTAAGAGACCAACTGTAAAGCTTGATCTTACTGCTATAATTACAGTAAATGCAGCTCTTGCTGTAGATACTACTATAACATTTAGAATATTTAAGAGATGTGGTAATGATCCTGAAACAGAAGTTCAATCCTTTGATGTAGCTCCAGGATTGGCACTTATAGCTGGAACATCACTACCTGTAGCATTCAGCATATGTGACCATAATGATTGCTTATCAAGATGCTGCGTGTACAGAGTTACAGTAGAAGCAACTGCTGCAGTTGCAGTGGCATCAGCAATAAATATTAACCAGGGAACAATATCAGCTATAGTATCAGACCTTTGCTAAGGACTGAATATCAAAAATAATACTTTAACTCATATATAGTTAAAAGCTATATGTATTAACATTTAACTTGTAATATGATTCTCCTTTCTAGGGAAATTCGGGAGAAATTTGAACTAGAAAGGAGAATTCATTATTCTACCATCTAAAGCTAAAGAAACCTCTTTTATTGTATTTTTCTTCAATATCCATTAGTTTGCTTTTTATTAATTCCATGTCTTCTTTAAGACCTTTTAGCTGGTTTTGCATTTCTAATACAGCAAAATTTAGCTTTTCTAATTCTTTAATATCAGTATCGGGGATGGATTCAGATTCATCCTGTAAAGAATTATTATCAATATATATTTTTTCAGATTCAGCATCTTCAGAGTTACTGGAATTTTCTTTTAGGTTTTCGTGGATATTGTGAAAGTAAAAGGAAATATTGCTGTTACTCATATTTCCATAGCAGTGGTTTATTTTGGTTTGGGGCTTGTTTGATGAAAAGCTGTAGTGTCTTATTAAATAAATTGGATAGCTTTCTACAGGAGTTTTATTATCCATGTGCCAGGTATTGCCGTAATCATTTGAAACAAGATTGGAGATTTCCTCCTGAGAAATATATATTATATTTAACATATTACTTTTTTCAAACATGATAGCTGGATAATTATCTCCTAAAATTTGCGGCAGGCTTATTTCCTTCCATTGAAATTTGGTATCTCCCACAGAAGAATAGCGTTTATAATTTAAAAGATAGTCTCCGTTGTTGGAACTATACCATAGTATATGTATATTTTTCTTTGAATCTATGAATAGGTAAGGAAGAATATTATTGACTGCAGATGATGAAATTTTAGTAGGATTGGAAGTCCACTTTTTTGTAAATGCATTAAAGAAAAGATAATAAATGTTATAGTTATTATATTCTTTTCCGCTATAAACTAAATACATGTTTCCAAACTCATCACTATCAATATAAAACGGGTCAACTGTTTTTTCCGAAAAAATATTAGCTACAATCATCTTTTGCCAATTATCATGGACTTTAATAATATGCTCAATGGTCCATAGATTTAAATTTATTAGATTAGCTGAGGCATAGATAATATTTATTGTATTTTTGTGTACGAAAAGGGTTAAATATTTGTATGTATTGGAATTGATATCAAATTTTCCTATCAGCTTTTTTTGCCAGGATTCTTCTGAATATATGCAGTAGATTAATTCACCTCTTTTTCGTAAATATATTAAGTGTAATCTGTTGTTTTCGTCTATAGTAGCAGAAAAGCTCAATACCTTTTTATCAATTATTGTTGAACTGCCCTCCGTATTAGCTTGACTGAATATTAGGTTATTATTGTCATCTTTGAAAAATATAAAAGACTGGTTTAAGGAGTTGTTAATAAAAATACCATCTGATATACAATAATTTTTTTTCATTAATATCCTCCTTATTTCTAAACAAAAATCACAATTCTTCGTATATTACATAATATGAAAGTAGAAATGATTTTATTAAATAAAAGGAGTGAAAAAAATGACACATAATTCAAATCTTTATGATTCAGACGAAAAACTGGTATTTGATTTAAATAAAATAAAAGAAGTGGATTGCGTTATAGTTGATAAGGTATATGCTCAGTACCAATGTAGAGAATGTTTCACATCCATAGAAGCAGAAATAGGCACAGGAACCTTCAGCTCTATCAGATTTGGGCCGGGATTTATTGTGCCAGACTCACTGAGAATAGATAATATACCTAATAAACCAAATTTTAAAAGAGCAAGATTTATAGTAAGAATACCATATCAGGTAATATTAGCAGATGGAACTATTATTGAAGATAACTTACCAGATATATTTAAGGACATCATATTGTTTATGCCCGAAGCAAGAGATGAGTTCCAGTTCAATATTGTTATAGAAACAAGTTCAAAGGTGTTAGGTCAGCCAGTAGTTATGGATGACAGAGTAGTTTTTGCAGTAGGAGTATTTATAATAGTAAAAGTAGTTGGCAGGGTGCAGCTTTTAATACCCACATTTGGTTTCTGTCCTGAACCACCACCATGCCAGGACTTTATACAGGACGATATTTGCAAGGACTTTGATAAACATCCTTTCCCAGTATTCTTCCCACTACAATATGGAGATTTGTTGGAGGACGATTAATATGAGGGGCTTAGGCTCCTTTTTATTTTGTTTAATTAATACCTTTAAAAACTTTGAATGTTGACAAAATTACTAGGGTATAATATACTTAAATGAGAATGCCTAGTAATTTAGTTGGGATTACGAAGAGGTGTTAGATATGAAGCTTTCAACAAGAGGAAGATATGGCCTGAAGGCTATGTTTCAGCTTGCTTTGCACTATGGAAAAGGTCCCATACCATTGAATGTGATTGCAAGTCAGCAGGACCTGTCTGAAAACTACTTAGAGCAGCTTTTTTCAGCGTTGAGAAAGGAAGGACTCATAAAAAGCGTTAGGGGAGCACAAGGCGGTTACATGTTGGCCAAACCCCCGGAAAAAATAACCGTCGGAAGTGTATTGCGGGTCCTTGAAGGTAATATGGCTCCCGTTGAATGTGTCATAGATGATACTGTAAGCTGTGATAAGGAAGAAAGCTGTGTTACTAAGCTGGTTTGGATGAAGATAAAGGATAGCATAAATAGCGTTATAGATTCCATAACGTTACAGGATATGTTAAATGAACAAAAGAATCTGGGAAAATAAATTAGTATATTGGGAGGTTTTTTGGATGAACAGATACATTTATATGGATAATTCTGCTACAACTCAGGTAAAGCAGGAAGTACTGGATGAAATGTTGCCCTATTTCAACATCAATTATGGAAATCCATCCAGTATATACACTTTAGGAAGTAAGTCAAAAAATGCTATTGAAATAGCAAGGGAAAGAGTAGCAAAAGCGATAGGTGCAAATACAAATGAGATTTTTTTTACTGCTGGAGGTTCTGAATCAGATAACTGGGCGTTGAAGGGAATTGCCTATGCAAACAGGAAAAAAGGCAACCATATAATTACAAGCAAGATAGAACACCATGCCATATTACATACTTGCCAGTACCTGGAAAAGGAAGGATTTAAAGTTACCTATCTTGACGTGGATAAATACGGTACTGTAGATTTGGAACAATTGAAGAATTCCATAACAGATGATACCATATTGATATCCATTATGTTTGCAAATAACGAAATAGGTACCATTCAGCCAATTAAGGAAATTGGAAGAATTGCTAAGGAAAAGGGTATATATTTCCATACGGATGCAGTTCAGGCTATAGGCCATGTTAAGATAGATGTAGATGATTTGAATATAGATTTATTATCCATGTCTGCTCATAAGTTCTATGGTCCAAAGGGAGTTGGAGCATTATATATCAGAAAAGGTGTCAAAATAGATTCTTTGATAGCCGGAGGAGCACAGGAAAGAAACAGAAGGGCAGGAACAGAAAATGTTCCGGGAATTGTAGGCATGGGGAAAGCCATAGAACTGGCATATGAGAATTTAGAGGAAAGCAATGCAAAACTTATTAAGTTAAGGGATAGAATGATAAGCAAAATATTTGACAGAATTGATTATGTAAGGCTTAATGGACATCCAACCAATAGGCTTCCAGGAAATGTAAATGTATGCTTTGAATTTATTGAAGGCGAGTCATTGTTATTAAGCCTTGATATGGAAGGAATTGCTGCTTCAAGCGGTTCAGCATGTACATCAGGTTCACTGGAGCCTTCTCATGTACTGTTGGCCATTGGACTTCCACATGAAATAGCCCATGGTTCATTAAGGTTATCCTTAGGGGATTTTAATACAGAAGAAGAAGTTGATTATGTAGTAGATAAGCTTGTAGAAATAGTATCCAGATTGAGAGCAATGTCACCTTTGTATGAAAAGATTAAGGAGGTAAAATAGATGTATTCAGAAAAGGTTATGGACCATTTTAGAAATCCAAGAAATGTTGGAGAAATAGAAAATGCTGATGGAATTGGAGAAGTTGGCAATCCACGTTGTGGAGATATAATGAAGATGTATTTAAAAATAGAGAATGGAGTAATAGTGGATGCCAAGTTTAAAACATTTGGATGCGGGTCAGCAATTGCATCCTCCAGCATGGCTACTGAGATGATTAAAGGGAAGACAATAGAAGAAGCAATGCAGGTTACAAATAAAGCTGTTGCTGAAGCATTGGATGGACTGCCACCTATAAAAATGCACTGTTCAGTACTGGCAGAACAGGCTATAAAAGCAGCATTGCTGGATTATTCAAAAAAGAACAACATTCAAATAAAGGGATTAGAGAATTTTAATCCGGATGAGGATGTACACGAACATTAGAATGCAAATACTTCTTTTATGTAATGCCAATTGGATAAATTTGAATTAATAAATGAATATTCAACATGAAAAAATAAACTTAAAGATTAAAGAAGAGGGGTATAAATGTGATAAGATATAATCGGTTGATCACTTTTAAGGTAATAGATAAATATTCAAATCAACCAATTGGCAGCATAAAAGATGTGCTGTATTCAGAAGATTATAGTAGAGTAGACTACCTTATAATAAAAAACAACAAGTTAATCAGAAATAAATTCATTGTTGAATACGATGGATTATGTTTTAATAAAGATAATAAAGTTTTCCTTGCAAATAGATTAGATACAGTGGATAATAAATTGGATAGATATATTGAAAAAACCATAGAAGGATATAAACTTATAAATAAAGAAATCAAAAATGAAGATGGAGAATGTATAGGATTTGTAAGGGATGTTGTCATAAATGGTAAAGATGGAAAGGTTGAAGGCTTTATAATCACAGAAGGCCTGTTTGAAGATTTATTTTATGGAAGAAATTATATTCCTCTCATAGATACTATTTATATAAATGAGCAATGTATATTTGTACCTAGTAATATTTTGTCTAGTTAACAATTATATCTAATGGTGTAAATAAATATCAGGAATTAATTATGTTCTAGGTGAAACAATATTTATATATAATAGTAAAGGAGAGGATATAATTGAATAACAATGGATTTAGAAATGGAGCATTTATAGGCAGCGTCCTTGGATTATCCCTTGGAATGGTAGTTGGGTCAAAGGTAGTGCACAATATTCCAAGGAAAAAGATTATGAGGACTGCAAGAAGAGCAAAATCAACTCTTATGAATGGCATGAATTCATTATGGAGATAAGCAGCTTGGCTGCTTATCAAATATAAAAATTGGAGACAAGTATTATGGGAATTCAATCATCATTTCTGATTAAAAATTTAATGGTTCTGGTATTTATACTGTTAATACTGATCATATATTATCTAATTCATATTGGCAACAGATTCGTTGATAGCAACAGACGAATAAGAATAACAAGAAAAAAGGGATTGCCTGTTATAGCTGCAATATTATTTGTTTACATATTCTACCAACTGTTTAATCAGTTTTCCATATTACAGGATACGCTGTTTACAATAATAGCATCAGTTATATTGGCATATCTATTTAACCCAATAATTAACTACCTGGAAAGGTATAATATACAAAGAACCTTAAGCATACTTATTTTGTATGTTGTTATTTTGGGAGTAGTATTTGCCATTTCTCTTTCCATTATTCCAAGGCTGGGAAAAGAATTAGGAGGCCTTCTTGCAGTAATACCTACATACATTAAGGAATTAACAGAATTCCTGAATGACCTTTATGATAAATACTACTCAAGAGTAGACTATATACCTCCTATAATGAAAAGCATTGAAGATGTAGTATTTCAGAATATAGATAAGCTCCAGAACATAATAGTGAGCAATATAAGCAGATTTATAAATGGAGTAGTACATGCATTTGGCAAAATCATTAGCTTTATACTAATACCTATTCTGACATTTTACTTTTTAAGAGACAAGGATTATTTTAAGAATATATTGTTTTTGACAATACCAAAGACAAAAAGGCAAAGTGCCAGGGAGTTACTGACACAAATAGACAGAGTATTGAGCCAATTTATTAGAGGAAGGCTGATTTTGGCTGCTTATGTAGGAATAGTTACTACTATCATACTGCTCATATTAAATGTAAATTTTGCAATTGTAATAGGACTTATAACAGGTATAGCTGATATAATACCATACTTTGGACCTTTCCTGGGATTTGCTCCTGCTGTAATATTTGCTTTTTTGGATAACCCCGTGAAAGGCATCTGGGTTGGTGTGATATTTATAATAATCCAATGGGTTGAAAACAATGTATTGGCTCCCAAAATAATAGGCGATAGCATAGGTATTCATCCAATTACAGTACTACTGTCCTTAATAATTGCAGGAGGAATGTTTGGGGTTATGGGAATGATCTTTTCAGTTCCTGCAGTAGCAGTAATTAAAATCCTTATAGGATTTTTTATTGATAGAGCCAAAAAGAGAAATGTTGTAAAATAGTAGAAAAATATTACTATGTTGACAAATACATATCTTTAAATTATAATCCAGATATAGCAATATCGTGGATTATCGTCCCTTGAAGAAGGGACGAATTTTTTTAAAAATTAGCATAAGAGGTGTGTGATTATGAAAAAGATTGGGCTACACGAGATAAGAAAAGAATTTTTGGAATTTTTTAAAGGAAAAGACCATTTGGTTTTACCAAGCTTTTCACTGGTTCCTAAGAACGACAGGAGCCTCTTACTAATAAATGCAGGTATGGCACCATTAAAGCCTTATTTTACGGGAGAAAAAACTCCTCCAAAAGAAAGGGTAACAACCTGCCAAAAATGCTTAAGAACAGCAGATATAGACAATGTAGGCAAAACTGACAGGCATGCAACCTTTTTTGAAATGCTGGGCAATTTCTCCTTTGGTAATTACTTTAAAAAAGAAGCAATACAATGGGCATGGGAGTTTATGACTAAAAATCTGGAAATACCGGAAGAGGATTTGTGGGTTTCAGTTTATAAGGATGATGATGAGGCTTTCAATATCTGGAAAAACCAAATAGGAGTACCTGAAGAAAAAATAGTTAAATTAGGCAAAGAGGATAACTTCTGGGAGCTGGAAGTAGGCCCCTGCGGACCATGTTCTGAAATATACGTTGACAGGGGAGAAAAATATGGCTGCGGAAAACCAGACTGTATGCCAGGGTGCGATTGTGACAGGTTTATTGAGGTATGGAATCTTGTATTTACACAGTTTGATAAGGATGAAAATGGCAATTATCATCCATTGCAGCATCCAAATATAGATACGGGCATGGGTCTTGAGAGAATTGCAACAATAATGGAAGGTGCAAATAATATATTTGAAGTCAAAGAGATTAGGAAGATATTAAATGCTGTAGAAAAGGTGTCAGGAAAGGTTTACGGAGAAAATAACAAGTGGGATATTTCCATAAGGGTTATTACAGACCACAGCAGAGCCATGACTTTCCTGGTTTCCGATGGGGTTCTGCCAAGCAATGAAGGAAGAGGATATGTGCTGAGAAGGCTTATTAGAAGAGCTGCAAGGCATGGTAAGCTGTTAGGTATAGAAAAACCTTTCCTTGATATTATTGTGTCAACCGTAATAGATTCATGGAAAGTTGAATATCCGGAATTGAAGGAAAATGAAGAAAGAATTAAAAGGATTATAAGGGCTGAAGAGGAAAAATTCCAGGAGACAATTCATCAGGGAATGCAGATATTGGATGACTATATTGAAGAGATATTATCCAATAATGAAAAGTGCCTTGATGGAGAAAAAGCTTTTAAACTATATGATACCTATGGATTTCCACTGGATTTGACGAGGGAAATACTGGAAGAAAAGGGTCTAGGAGTAGATGAGGATGGATTTAATGCCTACATGGAAGAACAGAGGATTAGAGCCAGAAAGGCAAGGGAAAAGAATGCTGATGCTGGATGGAAAAACAGCGTTATAATTGAACTAAGGGATAATCTTAATACAGAATTTAAAGGCTATGATATGTTAGAAACCACCTCAAAGGTTCTTGAAATAATAGTAGACGGAGATTCCGTCAGCGCAATAGAAGAAGGAGAGGAAGGCATAATTATACTTGATAAAACACCTTTCTATGCTGAAAGGGGAGGTCAGGTAGGAGATAAGGGTATTATTGAAAACGAAAGCTTTGTGGGAGCAGTATCGGATACCCAGTATTCAAAGGGCGATATCATAATCCACCACATAAAAGCTCTAAATGGATTATTAAGTGTAGGAGATGAGGTAACTGCAAAGGTAGATGTTAAAAACAGAACTGATATTATGAGAAACCACACTGCAACCCACTTGCTTCATAGGGCTTTAAAGGATGTATTAGGCGAACATGTAAATCAGGCAGGCTCACTGGTTATGCCAGACAGGCTGAGGTTTGACTTTACTCATTTTGAGGCTGTGAAAGAGGATGAATTGAAACAGGTGGAAAAGCTGGTAAATGAAAGAATACTGGAGGCATTGGATGTATACACAATAGAAACCAGCCTGGAGTCTGCACAGGAGCTGGGAGCAGTTGGATTATTTGAAGATAAGTATAAAGACGTGGTAAGAGTGGTTAAAATTGGAGATTATTCCAAGGAGCTATGTGGAGGAACCCACGTTAAAAATACAAGCACCATTGGAATGTTCAAGATAGTATCAGAGTCAAGTATTGCAGCTGGTGTAAGAAGAATTGAGGCCATTACAGGCAGAGCAGTATATGACTATCTACTGAATATGGAAGATGATCTTAACAGAATTTCATATATTATGAAAACCAACAGGAAGGATTTGTATAGCAAAGTTCAAGGTGTAATGGAGGAGCTGAAAGCAAAGGACAGGGAAATAGAATCCTTGAAATTAAAGATGGCATCTTCTATTACAGATGAAATATTAAACTCCAGGAAGAACATAGCTGGTATAGATGTAATAGCTTACAAGGTAGAAAACATGGATATGAACAGCTTGAGGAACCTGGGAGATAAGCTTAAGAATGCTCTTGGTTCAGGAGTTATAGTTTTAGCAAGTGTGGATAATGAAAAAATATATTTCCTGTCCATGGTTACTAAGGACCTGGTTGAAAAGGGCATCCATGCTGGTAATATAGTAAAGGAAGTAGCCAGGGTAACTGGCGGCGGAGGTGGAGGCCGCCCTGATATGGCTCAAGCAGGCGGAAAAGATGTAACTAAGGTGGATGAGGCACTAAATCAGATATCGTCTATATTAGAAAATCAAGTAAAATAAATATTAGCTATTCTATAGCTAATATTTATTTTACTACTGCATATTCTATAAAAGATATGATATAAATATTATAGGGGGTGTTATTGTGAATAATTACTTAAACGAAACGATGAAATTTGAGGCTTCAAAGGATGGAGATAGCGAAGTCAAAAAAATAATTACTACAGTTTACAATGCATTAAAGGAAAAAGGATACGACCCAATTAATCAGATAATAGGTTATATTTTATCAGGGGACCCAACTTACATAACCAGTTATAATGATGCCAGAAGTATAATAAGAAAGATTGAGCGGGATGAGCTTTTGGAGGAAATACTAAGCAGCTACCTGGAAAAGGAAAATAACGCTTAGGGGAGATAGTTAATTGAAAGCAGCCAGAATATTTGCAACCATTTTACTTAGCATATTCATTCTAATATATACATATGAGACTGCTCTTGGAATAGAACTTGAGTCTCAAAGCAAAAATGTTTATATAGTTGTAGCAAATAAGCTTACCCTACAGGATATACAGAAAATGCCCAATTTAATCAATTTATTGGATGAATCCGGCATTGGGCTAATGAATGTTCGTGGGACAAGTGGCTATACTGGAGCAGAAGGCTTTGCTACAATTAATGCTTCCGCCAAAACCTATGCAAATAATATGAGCTCTCAATTTCATAATTTAAATTGGGAATATAGGGATATATATGAAAACAGGGTAGGTAAGCTTAATGGGCAATATTCAGTTGGTAATATAGAATTAGGGAGATTATACAATCAGAATGAAGACAACAGCTATGATCCTCGCATTGGCCTCTTGGGGGATATCCTTCATGAAAATGGCCTTAAAACAGCTGTATTTGGAAATAGCGATACTGCAGATCATGAATACAGGTACGCAGCTTTAATACCTATGGATTCAAAGGGTTTAATTGATTATGGAAATGTTGACAATATTCTTGTACAAGATGAGGATTATCCCTATGGACTTAAAACAGATTATAACAGGATATTAGAGGAAGTAAATGATATAAAGCATAAAGCCTCCCTGATAGTAATTGACACGGGAGATTTGTTTAGATTACACAATGAAAGCAATACAGTATCTGATGATGTTTTTCTGGAAAAGAGAAATAAAATACTGGCTGATATTGATAGCTTTATAGGTAAGCTGATTGAAAATATTAACAAGGAGTCCCTTTTATTCATATTAAGCCCTAATAGCGGAGAGGAAAGAATCAATGGCAGCAGGCTAACACCGGTTATACTGTGGGGAAGCAATGTAAGTAAAGGACTTCTTATTTCATCTACAACAAACCGGCTTGGAATAATAGCAAACCTTGATATTGCACCTACTGTTGCAGAATTTTTCGGTTTAAAAATAAGCAATGCTTCAGGAAATATAATTAAATGGAAAGATAAAGGTGATGCATTTCAATACATTAAGTCAATAAACAGCCGTATTGATTTGACTTCTAAGGCAAGGTCAAAATCTTTGACTGCTTATGGAATCATATCTATAATTGTATTATCAATTGCTGCCTTTTTCATACTGGTTAAAGTCAGAATGGATTATAATATAAATAGGCTTTTGAGAATACTCCTTTTAATTCTTTATGGGATTCCTTTAATCCTTATTATAAGCTCTATGTTTAATATTGTGAGTATTGGTAAGTTCATAAACACCATATTGCTGCTTATAATAATTTATGCTATTCTTTTGACAAAATATAATGGAATAAAGGCATTGTACGGGCTTACCTATGCTTATTGTATAATTATTTCAGCTGATATAGCATTTGATGGGTTATTTAGCGAATTTTCCGTTTTAAGCTATGATCCTGTTATAGGAGCCAGGTATTTTGGAATTGGAAACGAAATGGCAGGCTTGTTCCTGGCAGTTTCTATGACGGGCATAGGGCTGTTATACTCTAAGGTAAAGAAAAAAAGCCTTCTAGGATTAATGCTGGCCTTATCAGTTTTATTAGTAGGCCATCCCAAACTAGGAGCCAATGTTGGTGGCATGATTACTTTTCTTTCAGCAAGCTTATTTTTTATTTTAGAGGTTATGGAAAAGAAAATCAGTTTAAAGAATTTGATAGCTATAGCATTTATAACAGTAATTGCAGTAGGACTATTGGGACTTATAGATATGAGATTAAATCCAAATCCGACCCATTTAGGCAAAACATTGTTGAAAATTGGAGAAGAGGGAATTGATATAGCAAGCAACATCATTGTCAGAAAAATAATGATGAATATAAAACTTGTAGGCAGTTCCTTCTGGACAAAAGTACTATTTTCTAATATAATAATACAATTAATTATATCTTGTTTTCATGGTGATAAATATGAAAAGCTGGAAAACATGGGGTTTAACAAAGGATTCATATCCTGCATAACAGGTTCAATAGTTGGATTTCTGGTAAATGACTCAGGACTTATACTGTCTGCCATAGCCATAAACATGATTACAGCATTGTTGATGTTTATATTCATAGAAGACAGTGTAACATATAGCAATAGGAAGTGGATTTAAATGGATAAGATTAAACTAGGAAATACAGGAATAGAGGTATCAAGGCTTTGCTTTGGATCATTGACAATGACTCCCTTTCAGGCAAACCTCTCTATTGAAGAAGGAGCTGAACTTATAAGATATGCCTTTGAAAGAGGTATTAACTTCTTGGATACAGCTGAAATATATGAAAACTATAAATATATTAGGGAAGCATTGAAATATATAAATAGGGAAAAATATGTAATAACCACAAAATGCTATGCCTATACCTATGATATGGCCAAGAAAAGCCTTGAGTTGGCACTTAGGGAACTTAATACCGAATATATAGATATTTTTATGCTCCATGAACAGGAAAGCATATATACTTTAAAAGGCCATATGGAAGCAATTGAGTTTTTCAAGGAAGCCAAAAAACAGGGGAAAATAAGGGCAATTGGTATTTCAACCCACAGAATAGAAGGTGTACTAGGTGCAATAGAGGTGGATGATATAGAAGTTATACATCCAATTGTAAACATAAAAGGCATAGGGATTCAGGATGGCAGTATTGAAGAAATGCTTGAGGCCATAAGAAAGGCTTATGATATGGGAAAGGGTATTTATGCCATGAAGCCTTTAGGAGGAGGCCATTTGATAAAAAACTCAGAGGAAGCCTTAAACTTTATAAGGAATATACCGTATATTCATTCTGTAGCAATTGGAATGCAATCCAAAGATGAGATAGATTTTAATATATACATGATGGAAACTGGAAAAGCACCCTATGAGCTTAAGAAGAATATTAATAGTAAAAACAGAAAGCTTATTGTAGCTGATTACTGTATTGGATGCGGTATTTGTGTAAATACATGCAAGCACAATGGAATAGAACTTATAGATGGAAAAGCGGTTCCCAATGAAAATTGCGTATTATGCAGCTATTGTGCACCAGGCTGCCCTGAATTCTGCATAAAGATAGTATAAGGTGATGGAATGGAAAGGATTATGGGATTAGATATAGGAGATAAGACAATTGGAGTTGCCATAAGTGATCCCCTTTTGATTACAGCACAGAGTTTAAAGACCATTAGAAGGACTGGTATTAACAAGGATATTGATGCTATAAGGGATATTATAAATGAGTATAATATAAGTAAGATAGTTGTAGGAATACCCAAAAATATGAATAACACCCTCGGTCCACAAGGAGAGAAGGTACTGAACTTTGTAGAGAAACTTAAGAATAGGGTTAATCTGGATATAGTGGTAGAAGATGAAAGGCTGACAACTGTTCAGGCAGAGAAGATGCTTATAGAAAGCGATGTAAAGAGGAAAAACAGAAAGAAAGTAATAGACAAGGTGGCTGCTACTTATATATTACAATGTTATTTAGACAGGATAAGAAGGTGATTTTATGCGTGATAAAATTGTATTGTTGGATGAAATGGGAAATGAAGTAGAATTTGAAGTTGTGATGAAATTTGGATTGGATGATTCAGATTATGCAGTACTACTACCAGTAGATGACCTGGAAAATGAGATGTTTTTAAGATTTGAAATAGATGAAAATGGTAAACCCATATTGGTTCCATTGGATGAATATGATGAAGAATATGAAGTTGTAAAGGAAACCTATGAAGAGTTTAAACGAGAGAGATTACAATAAATTCTAGACTTGACAATTATATCTATTATTAGTATTCTATTATGTAGTATTATAAGCAGGTGAAAAGATGGATATTAATATTGAAGAAGTAAAGGAATTATTGAAGGAAGAAGGATACAAGTTAACAACACAGAGACAGGCAATACTTGATGCTATTTGTGAAAACCACGAAAAGCATTTGAATCCGGAAGAAATATATGATATTGTTAAAAAGAAGTATCCTGATATAGGCATAGCAACAGTTTATAGGACGCTGCAGCTATTGGAAAAACTAAATATAATCTATAGGGTAAACTTTGATGATGGCTATAACAGATATGAACTGAATTATGCTTCTGAAAATCATCATCACCATCATTTAATATGCCTGAATTGCGGGAAAGTCATGGAAGTGAAAATAGATTTGTTAGAGGCATTAGAGAATGAAATCGAAAAGGAATATAATTTTAGAATATTAGACCATAATTTAAAATTTTTTGGATATTGTTCAGATTGCCAAAAATGAACCCTATGGAGGGTTTATTTTTTTAGGTATATTTTACAGCAGATCGTTGTTCATATTAATAATATAAATGGAAAAATTAATATCAAAGGAGATGATATAGTGACGAGGAAAGCAAGTAAGCTGAAAATCATTCCATTGGGTGGACTAGGAGAAATTGGAAAGAATATAACAGTTATCGAATACAAAGACGATATTGTTGTTATAGACTGTGGCATGACTTTTCCCGAGGATGAGATGCTTGGCATAGATATTGTGATACCGGATATAACTTATCTCGTAAAAAATGAAAGCAAGATCAGAGGTATACTCTTAACCCACGGTCATGAAGACCACATTGGAGGGTTGCCATATTTTCTTGCAAAGCTTAATGTTCCTGTATATGGAACTAAGCTTACCCTAGGGTTACTTGAAAATAAGCTTAAGGAGCATAATCTAAGCAATGTTGTCTTGAAAGAAATAAATGCAGGAGATAAACTTAAACTAGGCTCCTTTTCAATAGAATTTATTAAAACTACCCATAGCATTCCGGACAGCGTTGCAATTGCTGTAAATACCCCTGTTGGCATGGTGGTCCATACAGGCGATTTTAAGGTTGATTATACTCCAATAAATGAAAACATTATGGATATACACAAGTTTGCTGAAATCGGAAGCAAAGGCGTACTGGTTATGCTAGCTGACAGTACAAATGTTGATAGGCCTGGATATACCATGTCAGAAAAAACTGTAGGGGATACGTTTAATGATATATTCTTAAAAGCTCCTGAAAGAATTATTGTTGCAACATTTGCTTCAAATGTTCACAGAATTCAGCAGGTAATAAATGCTGCTGAAATGTACGGAAGAAAGGTTACAGTTTCGGGAAGAAGCATGTTAAATACCATAAATGTGGCTTATCAGCTGGGATATCTGAAGGTCAAGGAAGGAACGTTAATAGATATAAACGATATGAACAAGTATAAGAACAATGAACTAGTCATTATAACAACAGGCAGTCAGGGAGAGCCCATGTCTGCCCTGTCCAGAATGGCTTTTTCAGAGCACAAAAAAATTCAGCTGGTACCTGAAGACACAATAATTGTTTCTGCTTCTCCAATACCCGGGAATGAGAAGACCATTTTTAAGGTAATAAACAAGCTTATAGAAGTTGGGGCAAAAGTAATATATGAATCCTTGGCAGATGTCCATGTATCTGGCCATGCATGCCAGGAAGAGCTGAAGCTTATGCATACCCTTTTAAAGCCTAAATTTTTCATACCGGTACATGGCGAATATAGGCATTTGAAAAGGCATGCCGAGCTTGCCATGGAATTGGGAATGCCAAAGGAAAATATATTCATAGCAGAAAATGGAAATGTAATAGAGTTCACAAAGGATTCCGGTGTTATTAATCAGTCGGTACCATCTGGAAATGTATTGGTTGATGGACTAGGAGTTGGAGATGTAGGAAATATTGTACTAAGGGATAGGAAACATCTGTCTGAAGACGGATTGATAGTTGTAGTTGTGACTATGAGCAAGCAGGAAGGAAAAGTAATTGCAGGACCGGATATCATATCAAGGGGATTTGTATATGTAAGGGAATCTGAAGATTTAATGGAAGAGGCAAGAAATGTTGTTAGGACTGCCTTATCAGAATGCGAAAAGCGAAATATAACAGACTGGTCAACATTAAAGTCAAGCATTAAGGATTCTCTTAGAGCTTTTCTATATGAAAAGATAAAAAGAAATCCTATGATTTTGCCAATAATAATGGAAGTATAGTGAACCTATACCTTAAAAAATCCTAACATATATAGGTATGTTAGGATTTTTAAGGTGTTTTGCATAATGTAATTAATATAGGAGGTACATCATGGGCATTAGACTTATCATTTACTTTTTAATTCTATTTTTAGGCTTTATTATTGGACATAAAGACAAAATAAATGACGGACTATACAGAAAGATCAACATTCTGCAGAATGTGTGCCTTTATGTTCTCTTGTTTATAATGGGTATCAGAATAGGATTGGATGATTCTGTTATAAGCTCCTTTTTATCCATTGGATATATGGCGGTAGTTATTACTCTTATAACGTTGATAGTTACTATTGGAATAGTAAGATTACTAAGCAAGCTAATACTTAACAGAAAGGGAGAAGATAAAATTGAGCTTTAATATATTACTATCAGTACTATTAGGCATAGGCTTTGGCTATTTTATATTGCCTTCAGGGTTTTTGGAGTATACAGGAACAATTATAGATATTGGACTGTGTGTGCTGCTGTTCTTTGTAGGAATGGATTTAGGCAGGCAAAAGGATTTTTTTCAGAATATTAAAGAATTAGGTTATAAAATGATATTTGTCCCATTTGGTGTTATAATAGGAGGTGTATTGGGAGGCATTATTGGAGGAATGGTTCTTCATATTCCCTTAGGTGAAGCTGCAGCTGTAAGCTCCGGACTGGGCTGGTATACGCTATCATCAATTATGTTGGCTGATTATTCCAATGAATTAAGCGTATTGGCTTTTTTGGTCAATGTATTGAGGGAGGTAATTGCACTAATAGCCATTCCTTTTGTTGCTAAACACATAGGATTTATAGAGAGCGTATCCATGTGTGGAGCAACAGCTATGGATACCTCACTTCCTGTTATCTCTAAATTCACTGATTCAAACACTACTGTAATCTCTTTTGTTACTGGAGTGATTTCAACTATTTCAGTGCCTGTTATATTGCCTATAATTCTAAATATATTGGGGGGTTGAATATGAATAATATTTATGACTTGGCTCATCAGTTAAAAAGAGCAATAATGAATTCTCCTGAATACAAGAATTATATGGAAAAGAAGAATGTAGTCTACAGCAACGAAAAGAATAAAAACATGGTTGAGGATTTCAGAAAACAGGCCTTAGAGCTGCAAATGAAACAGATATCAGGTCAAAAGGTGGACGAAAAGGAAATAGAAAAGCTCAGGAACCTGGAGAATATACTAAGGTTAAACCCAACCATCAACGAATTTCTTCTGGCAGAGTATAGATTTTCTCAAATGGTTCAAGATATTACTAAAATAATCGGAGAAGCCTTGGACATGTATAAGGATATAAATATTTAGTATGAGGGTGAAATGGAATGAATACAAAATATTTGACGAAATCCAGCTTAATTGCAGCTATATATATCATATTAGTGCTGATACAGATACCAATGGGCAATTTGGCATTTGGGCCTATTCAGTTAAGATTTGCAGAAGGCCTGACATTGCTTCCCTTTGTTGAGCAGGCAGCAATTCCCGGGTTATTTGCAGGATGTCTGGTGTCAAATCTAATACTGGCGTCCTATTCTTCCTTTGGTTTAATAGATATACTGGGAGGAAGCTTAGTTACCCTTATTGCTGCATACCTTACCAGTAAGATGCCAAATAAGTTTGCTGCAGCTTTACCTCCCATTATTTTAAATGGATTAATAGTATCAATTTGGGTATCATACTTTACAAAGGTACCATACTGGATTACAGTATTGGGAATCAGCGGTGGCGAAATTGCATCTGTAGCATTATTTGGAACCATTGTGCTATCAGCCTACGATAAGATGAAAAATCATTTGGAAAAGCAATAGTATATAATATATTTTCTTGTAATCTCATATATAAGATTGTATAATAAAATAGATAAATGTCTATTAAAAAGGTGGAGATTATGTGATTAGCGCGAAAGACGTTAAAAAGGATAGGAAATATAGAGGGATTAAGATAGGATTAGCATTGGTATTGGTTATAATTCTAGCTGCCTTAGGTGCTGTTATAAGCTATTACAATAAGGCAATACTTCCTACAGAACCTGACAATCCTAGAAATATCTCCATTGAAATACCTTCAGGAAGCACCTCAGGTGAAATTGCAAGAATATTGAAAGAAAATGGCTTAATAAGAGATGAACTGATATTTAAAATAGAGCTGAAAAGGACTAAATCTGAAAGCAATCTCAAAGCCGGATACTATACATTGAATACGGCAATGTCAATTGAGGATATATTAACAGAACTTTCAAAGGGTGGTCAAAACAGAAATGTAGTAAGATTTACCATTCCTGAAGGATATGAATTAAAACACATGGCTGAAAAGCTATCCAATGAAAGATTGATAGATAAAGAAAGGTTTATGGAACTTGTATCAGACAAGAAGAACTTTGAAGATAGATTTCCATTTTTGCAGGAACTTAATGAAGGACAAAGCCTTGAAGGGTACCTGTTCCCATCAACCTACGAAATATATATTGGTTCAACAGAAGAGCAGATAATAGAAAAAATGCTTTCTAAATTCCAGCAGGTATATGAAGATTCCATAAAGGAAGACATGGATAATGTTGATATGACCTTAAATGAAGTTGTAACATTGGCATCAATTATTGAAAGGGAAGCCAAGAGAGATGACGAAAGGGAGTTAATATCCGGAGTATTTCATAACAGGCTCAAGATAAACATGCCTTTGCAGTCCTGTGCTACAGTTCAGTATGTACTAGGCGAAAGAAAGGAAAAGCTTACAGAAAAGGATACACAAATTGATTCAGTATACAATACTTATATTCACAATGGACTACCTCCTGCACCAATAGCCTCTCCCGGGGAAAAATCCCTTAAGGCGGCAGTTAATCCTGCAGATGTTGACTATTTATATTTCAGGGCAAAAGAAGATGGATCAGGAGGCCATATATTTTCCAAAACCTATGAAGAGCATTTAAATGCAGACCCAAGCAAGTAGCTAAAATTAATACGTGGTATTACCACGTATTAATTTTGTAAAGGAGGCAGATGGATTGGCCAATATTAATGAAGAATATATAGAAGAGTATATACGAAGCTTATTCCCTTCTCATCAGGGCATATTAAAGGATTTGGAACTATATGCCTCTGTAAACCATGTACCGATTGTTGAAAGGGAAGTAGCACAGCTTCTGAAAGTGCTGTTGAAAATAAAAAAACCTGACAGAATACTGGAAGTTGGGACAGCAATAGGCTATTCAGCCATAATCATGGCTGAATCCACAAGGGATAATTGCAGTATTACCACCATCGAAAGAAGAGAGGATATGGTTGATATTGCAAGAAAGAATATAGAAATAGCCAAATATAGCCATAGAATTCAGGTAATTCATGGAGATGCACAGGATATACTTATGAACCTGGATGAAAAATATGATTTCATATTTTTGGATGCAGCAAAGGGTCAGTATCTTGACTTTTTCAATAAATGCATAAACCTGTTGAATCCTGGAGGAGTAATAGTTTGCGATAATGTGCTTTATAAAGGAATGACAGCATCAGATAAGCTAGTAATAAGGCGCAAAAAGACCATAGTAAAAAGGCTGAGGGAATTCCTGAAGTATATAAGCAGTTTAGAAGGATTTGAATCAAGCATTATTCCTATAGGAGATGGCGTGTCTATCACATATAGAGAGGAGTGATTGGATGAACAAACTGGAACTATTGGCACCAGCAGGGGATTTGGAAAAATTGAAAATGGCCATTAATTATGGCGCTGATGCTGTTTATTTAGGCGGCGAACGATTTGGCTTAAGGAAAGCATCCAAAAATTTCAGCATAGATGAATTAAAAGAGGGCATTCAGTATGCCCATGAAAGAAATAGGAAGGTATATGTTACCATGAACATAATACCTCATAATGAGGATCTTAAGGGGCTGGAAGAATACGTCAAGGAACTATATGACATAGGCATAGATGCGGCAATAGTATCAGACCCGGGAGTTATGACAATCATAAGAAAAACCGTACCGGATCTTCCTATTCATTTGAGTACCCAAGCAAGCGTGACAAACTATGAAACAGTTATGTTCTGGTACAACCAGGGAATAAAGAGGATTGTGCTGGCAAGGGAGCTATCATTGGAAGAAATAAAGGAGATTACAGACAAAGCACCCAAAGACCTGGAAATTGAAACCTTTGTACATGGAGCAATGTGTATATCCTATTCAGGAAGATGCCTGTTAAGCAATTATATGGCTGGAAGGGATGCTAACAGAGGGGACTGTGCACAGGCATGCAGGTGGAAGTATTATTTAATGGAGGAGAAGAGGCCTGGAGAATACTTTCCGATATTTGAAGATGAAAAAGGCACCTATATATTCAATTCAAAGGATTTGTGTATGATAGAATACATCCCCGAAATGGTTAAGGCAGGTATAAGGAGTTTTAAAATTGAAGGAAGGGTAAAAAGCTCATACTATGTTGCAACAGTCCTTCGTTCCTATAGAATGGCTATAGACGAATATCTAAAGGATCCTGAAAATTACAGGTTTAAACCAGAATGGCTTGATGAAATAAAGAAAGCCAGCCATAGGGATTTTACCACCGGATTTTATTTCAGGAAACCTACAAAGGATGACCAGGTTTATACTTCAAGCACCTATATTAGAGGATATGACTTTGTAGGATTAGTTCTGGATTATAACCCTAATACAAAATTTGCCACTGTTGAACAGAGAAACAGGATGTATCTGGGAGATGAAGTTGAGGTATTCGGCCCCGGAAAGGATTTCTTCACTCAGAAAATCAACATTATGCTGGATGAAGAGGGAAATGAAATAGATGTTGCCCCACATCCACAGCAGATAGTAAGGATTAAAATGGAAAGGGATGTGGAACCCTGGGATATAATTAGAAAGAGCAGAAAGGACTGATTATATGCAAAAGCCCATACTGATAGGAATTACAGGAGGGACTGGCTCTGGAAAAAGTACAGTATCCAAGGAAATATTAAAGCACAATGACCAGCAAGATGTCTGTATAATTGAACAGGATTCATACTATAAGGACCAAAGCCATTTAACCTTTGAAGAAAGGCAAAAGACCAATTATGACCACCCTTTAGCCTTTGACAATGAGCTGTTAATAAGGCATTTGAAGGATTTATTGAACAATAAGCCTATAGAAAAGCCAATATATGATTTTGAAATACACAACCGCAAAAAAGAAACCGTGACAGTATACCCTAAGAAGATAATCATACTGGAAGGAATACTGATATTATATGATGAGGAAATCCGAAATCTTTGCGATATTAAGATATTTGTTGATACAGATTCGGATGTGAGGGTCATAAGAAGGATTTTGAGGGATATAAAGGAAAGAGGAAGGACATTGGATTCTGTTATTGAACAGTATATGACCACTGTTAGGCCAGCTCATCTTCAATTTGTAGAGCCATGTAAAAAATATGCTGATATAATAATACCTGAAGGTGGATATAATAAGGTAGCAATAGATATTATAGTTGCCAAAATCAATTCCATACTGAACAAATGATTATTTACCCCATTGGCTGGCAATACTATTCAGTTAATGGGGTGATTTTATGAAAAAAAAAGAAATAAATCCTATACATAGGAGACTGGTGCATTTTGCATTTTTGTCTTTATTAGCTTTTTCACTCTTAGAAATAAGGCTTTTCTGGATACAGATAAAAAATCATGATAGGTTTAAATATGAAGCATTAAGGCAAAGAGCCAAGGAAATAAGCTTATATCCCAATAGGGGTATTATATATGACAGAAATTTAATTCCTTTAACCAATGTAAACAGAAAAAACACTCTTCTAGTATTCAGAGAGAATATTTTCAAGGATAGGGAGTTAATGGATTTTATACTTGAAAACACAGATTTAGACTATTGGGATGTTATTAGCTACTCACAAAACAGTGATGAGATACTTGCAATACCTTTGAAAGGAGAAGTTGAAAATATAGACATTTCCAAAAATATGTTTATAACTGAAAGGACTGAAAGGTATTCAGATAATAACCTGTTATCCCATGTCATAGGCTATATAAATAAAAGCGAAAACAGAGGGGAATCAGGTATAGAAAAGGTATATGATGATATACTTGTAAATCAAAAAAGAAGGAATTCGCTGTATTTGGATTTTGATGATAAGCAAAATATCTTTTTGGGAGGAGAATACCAGGTAGATCACAGCATAAGCTCACTGGAGCCAAGTGCTGTGAAGCTTACAGTGGACTATCATATACAGAAGATAGTAGAGGAAACAATGGATCTGTATAATGTTAACGGAGCAGTTGTAGTTGCTGATGTTGAAACTGGTGATATAATGGCACTTGCCAGTAGGCCCAACTTCAATCAAAGAAGCATTGAGGAATACCTTGAAAGGGAGGATATGACTCTCTATAATAAGGCCATACAGGTCGGTTATCCTCCTGGATCCCTTTTTAAAACAGTAGTTCTTCTGGCTGCCCTGGAGGATAACCTGGAATATCTGGATAAAAGTTTTTATTGCAATGGATATGAGAAAATTGGAGAAGTAGTTATAAAATGTAACAAAACAGAAGGTCATGGTCATATAGATATAAATGAAGCATTTTCATTATCATGTAATTCTGCATTTATACAGTTGGGGAAGGAAGTAGGAAGCAAAAAGATAATGGACATGGCAAAAAGGCTTGGATTTGGAAACAGGATAAACATAGGGTTATTGGAAGAAATCAGTGGAATACTGCCTGAAGGGGAAGAGATTAAGGGACCTGCCATAGGCAATATTTCCATAGGCCAAGGCAGCATTGAAGTAACTCCCATTCAGATTACCAACTTAATGATGATTATAGCCAATGACGGAGTAATGAAGCCTATGTCAATTGTAGAAGGCATTACAGCAGAGGACGGCACCATGATAAAACCCTACAACAGGCCAGAGAAAAGGCAAGTCTTATCCATTACTACAAGCAGGATAATCAAGGATTTCCTTATAGATGTAGTAGAATATGGAACTGCCAGAAATCTGGACCTTGATGATATAGGAGGCGCTGCTGGAAAAACTGGGTCGGCACAAGCTATATTGAATAGACAGGAAACTATCCATGGCTGGTTTACCGGTTTTTATCCGGTAGATGAGCCTGAATATGTCATTACGGTAATTGTAGAGGAAGGAGTTTCCGGAGCCCAGTCTGCTGTGCCCATTTTCGAAAAAATTGCAAAGGAAATTCATAGGATAAACAGATAGTACTGGCACCAAAAAAGCCCTCCATTCATATACTTAAATATGAAGGAATGGAGGTGCCTTTATGCTTAGTCGGCTGATTTTTTTTGTTGGATGCCTTATAGAGCCTTTTTTAATATTATCAAGCTATATTTCAAATACAAATTCCTTTCCAAAACCTCTAAGCAAAGAAGAAGAAACCCTTCTATTGAAGGAATATGCTGAAGGAAGTGAAAAAGCCCGAAACATTCTTATAGAGAGAAATTTAAGATTAGTTGCCCATATAGTCAAGAAGTACAACAATACAGGAAAAGACACAGATGATTTGATTTCAATAGGCACCATAGGCCTTATAAAGGCTATATCCACCTTTGATGCTAGTAAAGGCACTAGGCTGGCAACATATGCTGCCAGATGTATAGAGAATGAAATCCTTATGACCATAAGAGCAAGTAAGAAGTCAAAAGGTGAAGTATATTTGCAGGAACCTATTGGAATGGACAAGGAAGGAAATGAGATTTCATTATTAGATATATTAGGGGCTGATAAGGAGGACATTTCAGATGAGATTCATCTGAAATTTCAGGAAAAGAAATTGTATGAGGCTATAAATAAAGTATTGAAAAAAAGAGAGAAGAAAATACTGGAGCTTAGATACGGTCTTGTAGACGGTGTTTGCATGACTCAGAGGGAAATAGCCTCAATGCTGGGAATATCAAGGTCCTATGTTTCGAGAATAGAAAAAAGAGCCATTGACAAGCTCAATAAGGCTCTTAATAGCTGATATATAAACTTATTATAAAGAAGATAAATCCGGATGCTCCGGATTTATCTTGCAGGTGTAATCCTTCTAAATATTTCCTGGAATTCATCAACAAATCCTTCTATAGGATTTCCATCATCCATATCCTTAAACATATTTCTAATTCTTGTCAACAAGTCAGGGTCTGCAGTAACTCCTACATTGACAATATTATTATCTACCTTTTTAACTGCTCTTTCAATTCTTTGTTTTAAGGCATTTGTTACCTGCCCTTCTAAATTGCTATCCATATCTACGCCAACAATTGCCATATCTCCGCTTATCAATACATAAGCTCTGTTTACACCTTCAATATCTTCAACTCTGTCTGCAATTTTCCTAGCTAATGCCACATTATTGTTTCTATTGTTATTCAAGTCAGTGTCCATGTTATTGTTGAAATTATTGTTGTTTAATCTATTGTTTGCTATATTGTTTCTAAGCCTGTTGCGCTCTATTGCATCCTCTCTTCCCAGCGTGTCATCCCTTATATTACCCATGTTGTCATTTAAATCCACATCGGTTCTATTATTTCTTGTCAAGACTCTATTGTTATCATTAACTCCTATTCTCGTCTGAGTTCTATCTAAATTATCTGGTTGCGCAGTACAGCCAATTGCAACAAATAAAACTGCAATGATTAAGCTTATAAGCATTAATCTATTTTTTTTCAAATTGCTCACCTCCTATAATTATTTTTACATTTAACTTAGTTTTTATTTAGTCTAATTTCTTTAATTTATGTATAAAGAAGGAATATTAATATCATAAATAATCTTATCATAAGTGATAAGTTTCTCTTAAAATTTTGTTACAAATAAGAAGGGTTAGCGGTCTAAAGTTTCAAAAAAAAGTATATTTACAAGCAGCTGTAATAATCCTAATTCCATGAGAGGAGTATTCTTGCTATAACATAGTACAAATAGTATAATTATAATAGAATTAATCCTGATAAAGAAGAAGTGCAAATAATCTAAAACGGGTGAAATATATGATGACTACAAATTTGAAGCTTGGCGAGATATTGCTAAAATATGGAAAGATTACAGAGGAGCAGCTTTATGATGCTCTGGAAAAGCAAAAGAAATCAAACAGGAAATTAGGCGAAATATTAGTTGATGAAGGTTATGTAACTGAATCTGATATAGTAGAAGTTCTGGAATTTCAGCTTGGTTTTCCTCATGTGGATTTAGATAAATACGCAATAAATCCAAATGTAATATCCTTAGTGCCTGAAAACATTGCAAGACGATATGATTTAATCCCCATAGATAAAAAGGATAATTACCTGTTGGTGGCCATGGCAGATCCATTGAACATATTTGCTATTGACGATTTGAAGTTATACGCAAACTGCGACATACAGCCTGTTATATCCTCCAGGGACAGCATTAGAAAAAGCATTGATAAATTCTATAGAAAAGAAACCGCTGAGAAAGTATTAAAGGAATTTGAAGATACCTATGGTGCAGCAAGCTTGGAGGAAGAAAATGAGGAACAGCTGGAAATAAGCAATGCTCCTATTGTAAGGCTCATTAACTCCACAATTCAACAGGCTAAAGACATGAAAGCAAGCGATATTCATATTGAGCCATATACTGAGGATATACGAATTAGATTTAGGATTGACGGAGATTTGCAGGAGATAATGAGATTGTCTAAGAATATACTTTCTCCACTGGTTACCAGAATTAAAATAATAGGTAAGATGGATATTGCTGAAAAGAGAATTCCGCAGGATGGAAGGGTAGAATTCAGCATAAACAACAAGATAATAGATATTAGAATATCGACTATTCCTACAGTTCATGGAGAAAAAATAGTATTGAGGCTGCTTGATAGGGAAAACTTCTTAATGGCAAAGGAAGAGCTTGGCTTTACTCAAAGGAATATGGACCTTTTTGAAAAATTGCTGAAACAGCCCTATGGAATGCTGTTAATAGCCGGACCTACAGGAAGCGGGAAGACGACTACCCTATATGCAATACTTAAAGAGCTGAACACAATAGAAAAAAATATAATTACCATAGAAGACCCCGTAGAATACAAGATGGAAGGCATAAATCAGGTACAGATAAATCCTAAGGCAGGATTGACCTTTGCCAGCGGGTTAAGGTCCATACTGAGGCAGGACCCTGATATAATAATGGTAGGAGAAATAAGGGACACGGAAACGGCACAGATAGCTGTCAGGGCAGCAATTACAGGCCACCTGGTACTATCTACACTCCATACCAACGACAGCCCTTCCTCTATTATCAGGATGATTGATATGGGAGTAGAACCTTACCTGGTGTCGTCAGCGGTAATAGGAGTTATTTCACAGAGGCTGGTAAAAAGCCTGTGTGATAACTGCAAAACTCCCTATGAAGCAAGCTATTCAGAAAAACTTTTACTTGGGAAAAATCCTGATGAAAGTCTGACTTTATATAAACCAAAGGGATGCAACAGGTGTAATAACGGATATACAGGAAGAAGGGCAATTCATGAGATAATGATTGTAGATGAAAACATGAGAAGGATTATTAATGAAGGAAGGAATGTAGATGAGATAAGAATAAGTGCAATTGAATCGGGTATGATTACCCTTATGGAAAATTCTGTTGATTTGGTATTACAAGGCATAACTTCCATTGATGAGATTTTAAAAGCTAACTTTACACTGGGATAGGGGGATATAAATGAATATTATAGAATTGGTCCAGTATGCTGCTGAAAAAAACGCATCTGATCTTCACATTACTGTAGGCGTACCTCCTATGTTGAGGATTAATGGAGAGCTTATAAGATACAATGACAAGGTTTTGTATTCAGCTGATACCGAAGAACTGGTAAAGCAGGTGCTAAATGAAAAGCAGATTAAGGAACTTAATGAAAGAGGCCAGATTGATACTTCTTATTCAAAGCCTGGGATAGGCCGCTTCAGGGTAAATGTATATAAGCAGAGAGGAAGCTATGGTATGGCCATAAGGGTTATACCTTTGGAGGTACCAACTATAGACCAGCTGGGCTTGCCCCCAATTATAAAGGAAATATCCAGACTAAAAAGAGGTCTTATACTGGTTACAGGACCCACAGGCAGTGGAAAGTCTACTACATTAGCTTCCATGGTAAATCTTATAAATGAGGAAAAGAAATGCCATATTATTACCCTTGAAGATCCCATAGAGTACCTTCACAGGCACAATAAGAGTATTGTAAATCAGAGGGAAATAGGCACGGATACTGATAGCTTTTCAGATGCACTTAGGGCCGCACTAAGGCAGGACCCGGATGTTATACTTGTGGGAGAGATGAGGGATCTGGATACCATTAGCATAGCCTTGACTGCAGCAGAAACAGGCCATCTGGTATTATCAACCCTTCACACCGTAGGAACAGCTAAAACAATTGACAGAATAATAGATGTGTTTCCACCTTATCAGCAGCAGCAGATTAGAATTCAATTTTCATCTGTAATACAGGCTATTATATCTCAGCAGCTTTTACCCAGGGTCAATGGAGACGGAATGGTAGCAGCAGTGGAAGTAATGATTGCCACCCCTGCCATAAGAAATCTCATTAGAGAAGAAAAAACACATCAGATAGAGAACTCAATACAGACTGGCGGAAAGTTTGGAATGAAAACCATGGACAATTCTCTTCTGGAGCTATACAATAAGGGGATTATTACCAAGGATACTCTGTTAAATCAGTGTATTAATCTTGAATATATAAGAAGGTTTGTCATATAGGAGTGATTAGATGACACTATACAAATATAAGGCTATTACTGATAAGGGTGAGATTCTGGAAGGGTATAAGGAAGCCCAGTCAGAATATGAAATAGTAAGGATGCTCAAGAACAACAACTGTCACCCTATTGCCATAAAAGAGGATGTAAATGTAGAATCGAGGAAATTTATTATTTCCAAGAAGGTTACAAAAAAGGACATATCAGTTTTTTGCAGGCAGTTCTATACTATGCTTAATGCAGGAGTTGGAATCGTAAACTGCTTGGATATATTGGAGAAACAGGTGGAGAACAAAAAGCTTAAAAGTGCAATAGCAGTGCTATATGAAGACGTCCAGAAGGGAATGACCCTGTCAGAAGGAATGAAAAAGCAAAAAAATGTATTCCCTGCATTACTAATCAACATGGTTGAGGCAGGAGAAGTAAGTGGCAGCCTGGATGTTCTAATGGAGAGAATGGCAATCCACTATGAAAAGGAATATAGAATTGAAAACAAGGTTAAAAATGCATTAGTCTACCCGGTTCTGCTGAGTTTCGTATCTATAGCAGTGGTTATGTTCTTGATTGTTGTAGTTATGCCTACATTTGTCAGCATGTTTGAAACTAGCGGATCTGTGCTTCCTGCACCTACCAGAATAATGTTGGCAATAAGCAACTTTATCAGTACTTTTTGGTATTTGCTTATATTGGGATTGATATTTACAATAGCAGGTATTATGTATTTTGCAAAAACACCAAAGGGAATGCATTTTTTCGATACGCTAAAATTAAGCCTTCCAGGTATCAGAAAAGTAAATATAAAGATTATAACCTCAAGATTTACAAGGACCCTTTCCACTTTATTATCAAGCGGAATACCTCTACTGCAGTCAATGGATGTTGTAAACAGGGTTGTGGGAAATGTTATTGTATCTGAAAAGCTTGATATTGCAAAAGAAAAAATAAGAAGGGGAGTCCCCGTATCCAAGGCTATAAAGGATACCAACATATTTTCTCCTATGGTGGATTCCATGATAAAAATAGGGGAGGAATCAGGTGCACTGGATGATATACTCTATAAAACTGCCGATTACTACGACGAGGAAGTAGAAAACTCAATGCAAAGGATGACCACCCTTCTGGAGCCTATAATGATAGTATTCATGGCTTTGATAGTAGGATTTATAGTAATATCCATGACACTGCCTATGTTTGATATGATTAATACCATTGAAATATAGTAAAAAATTTGAGGGAAAATAAAAATGCAGTATCCAACAGGACAAGCATTTGGTATAATTTATTATATAGAATTTATATTTAAAGTGAGGGGGAAGAAAGAATGTTTAAATTTATTTCAAAAAAACTAAAGAAAAACAACAAAGGCTTTACACTGGTAGAGCTGATAGCTGTACTTGCAATACTAGGCATAATAGGAGCAATAGCTGTACCAAGGTTTGCAGCAACTAGGAAAAATGCAGCTTTAAAGGCTCATGAAGCAAATGTAAGGATTTTAGAGAATGCTGCAAAGTTGTATTATACTGAAACAGGAAATACAACTAGTTGGAAAGGAGAAACTCCTAAAGAAGAAGGTGATGATCCAAATGATCCAAATGATCCAGAATATGCATGGACTGGTTATTTAGATGAATGGCCAAAGATACCAGATGGATTAACAGAAGGAGACCTTGGTATAGGTGGGGAAGGTGAGGGAGATGATATAAAAGTTACAAATGATGAATACACCTATATAGTAACAATAGAATTAGATGGTACAGTTAAAGCTACAATAGTAAAAAAACAAAGTGAATAAGGTAAACAATGTTAATTATAAACCTATAGAGCTAATATTCAATATAAATAATATTTTCTCATTTTAATTCTTAATCATTACATAAAGGAGGCTACATATGGCATTAATCATATTCCTATTTGGCTGTATCATCGGTTCCTTTCTAAATGTGTGCATATATAGAATACCACAAAACAAAAGCATTGCATTTCCAGGGTCCCACTGCCCAAAGTGTAGCACTCCTTTAAAATGGTTTGATTTGTTACCTGTATTAAGTTTTGTATTCTTAAAGGGAAGGTGCAGGTATTGCGGGGAGAGAATCTCCCCAAGATACCCTGCTGTTGAATTATTAAATGGAATTATTTATTTGTTTTTGTATTACAATTTTGGGTTAGGTATTGATTTCTTCTATTATTCTCAAATAGTAAGCGTTCTTATAGTCATATTTTTTATAGATATTGACCATCAGATAATACCGAATAGCTTAATTTTGGTTGTATTTTTATGGGATATTGTATTTAAGATTGTAAGCTATTTTATATTAAATGAACCATTGAGCATCCTAAATTACTTAGGTGGACTGGCTGTAGGAGCTGTGTTCTTTATATTGATATTCATCCTTTCCAAGGGAGGTATGGGAGGAGGAGACATTAAGCTTATAGGAGCATTTGGATTTATACTAGGCATGCCACGAATACTTTTGAACATGTTCCTGTCCTTTATGCTGGGCGGCATTATTTCAATATTTTTATTGATATTTAAAATAAAGAAAAGAAAGGATCCAATTGCATTTGGTCCATTTTTAATTATTGGGTTTTTGATTTCATTGTTTTGGGGATATGAAATTATTTATTGGTACCTATATAAAGTTTTGGGGTGAGATTATGAATAACTCTAAGGGAAATATCCTGATATCTCTTCTTTATTACTCATCATAACACGAGTCCTTTCACCTGTTATATATAAATACCTGTTCTCCAACCTACTTTGCACCAGATTTAGCATTATGGAGTCGAATCATAATAAAAATCCGGGAAAGAGTATACATTTAAGGCAACAAATTTATATTTTGAAGTAAATTAAAGTACCTGTTAACAGCATACTAGAATAGCACCTACGAAGGAGTTGATTGACATTGGGCTTAATCTTTAAAGGCAGGCAGAAGGTTATAGCCTTGGATATTGGTGCTTATAGCATAAAGGTAGTAGAAGGCAAGGAGAATAAAAAAGGAATCGTTATAAATAAATTCTTCACCATCAAAACACCATTAGGTGTACTTAAGGATGGCAGCATTTTGGACAAGGATTTATTGCATTATGTCATAAGCGAAGAGTTTAAGAAAAGGAAAATTAGAACAAAAGATGTATATATCACAATAAACAGCTCAAAAATTCTCACTCGTGAGATAACAATTCCAAAGGTTGATGAAGATGATATAGAAAGCTTTTTAAGGTTTCAGATTGAGGATTATATACCAGTAAGCATGGATAATTATGTAATCCAGTATAAAATACTGGAAACGTTTTATGAGGACAATTTGGAAAAGATAAACTTACTGATTATTGCCATACCAAAGGACATGGTGGAGGATTACTTAGACCTTTTAAAAAATCTAAACCTTAATCCAGTGGTTATGGACTACCAGCCAAACTCCATAGCAAAGTTAATAAAGTATAATAGTTTAATAAACAATGCTTATCCCACAGAGGATATAACCTTTGCCAATATAGATATAGGATATGACAGCACTAAAATATCCATCATTAAAAATGGAAACATACTGGTTTCAAGGATAATTGAAATTGGAGGAAGCTATATAGACCAAAGCATATTGAATTTTAATGAGTTTACCGTTGATGAAATAGAGGATAGGAAACGAAAAATAGAGAATATCAACAGAATAGATGAGGATGATGAAAGTCATGGCATTTCAAACATTATCAAGACTTCCATAATACTCCTTACCGAAAAAATAGAATTGGTATTCAGATACTATTTGTCCAGAAGGCCTGACAATTCCATAAATCTGATTCTAATTACCGGAGGAGTTTCAAATATAAAGGGATTGGACAACATGCTTTCAAATATGTTCAACATGCCTGCCATATCCATAGAAACCCTCGACAATGTTGATTTTAAAGGTAAATTTTCCGATTATGCAAACTCAATAGGTACAATCATTAGAACATCAGGAGTGTAGCTATGAAAGACTTAAATTTTTTTGATTCATATGTTGTAAAGAAAAAAATTAATATAGATAAGCAGGTTATTTTTTATATCATTGGATTTTCTTTGCTTATTATTGTAATGATATATTGTGCTTTTAATCAGTTTAGAATTACCAAACTGTCAAAGGAGATTTCTACTTTGAACAAAGTAATAGAGGATGAAAGGGTAATTAGCAAGATTGATGAAATAAATAAAAAGAACAGCGAATTGGATTCCCTAAAGGAAAGCATAAAGCAAACAGAAGTCCAGGACAGATTTATCAGGGAAAATGCTACAATTGACGCCAGCATACTTGAAATGATTACTTCAAGCATGCAAAAGGATGTATTTCTTACTTCTTTAAGCCTTTACACTGATAAGGTCAGTGTAGTGGGGAAGGCAAAGGACCAGATTTTAATAGCTCAGTTTGTTGAGAATCTTGAATCCTTTGAACCAATTAAGGGAGTATTTGTTTCATCAATATCTAAAGAGGAACAATATTACAGCTTTATATTGGATTTGAGCTTAAAGGAAGTGATGACAGATGGAGAAGGTACAGCTATTGAAGAGCCCGAAAATTAAGGGTAGATTGACAAAAAGGGAAAAGAATTTGCTTATAATTCTGCTGCTTGTAATAGTTATTTATGCAGTCTATACATTCATTATCAATCCCCAACTCAATAAACTACAGAGCTTAAATGAACAGAAATCAGCATTGGAGACCAGAATATCCCAAATAGATTCAATTATTGGCAGTGAAAAGGATATCGAAGAAAGATTAAGCAAACTGCGAGACAAAAAGGAAAACCTTGAAAGCAGATTTTTTGCTTCATTAAGCCAATCTCAACTTATAAGCCTTCTAGAGGAAATGACAAGAGATGATGGATTTGTAGCTGAGGATATGGTTTTCTATGACAAGCAGGAAGAGCAAATAGGGGATATGTCCTTTGTGAGAATGGATGTTGACATACCTTATAGGGGTACTTATGAGGGGGTATTAAGGGTATTAAAGGGCATCTCATCCTACCCAAAAAAGATCATTGTAACCAGCTTGATTATGGATAGCACAGGTGATGAACTGGCAGGCACTTTATCCTTAAGCTTTTACAGCATGGACGGCAGAGATGATTCTAAAGGTACTATAAGTATTCCAGAGGCTGTTGATGAATTTAAGGAAGACCCATTCCTGCCTTTTGATGAGTATGAAGCAGATATGGATGATATAATTGAAAAGGAGATAAAAGAAGATATTACAGAGCCAATTGGGGAGTTTGAAGAAGGAATAACAGATAATTATTATAGGGAGATTCTGGAGGATTTTGAAGAAGGAAATTTTGATTTCATACCTTCCAATAGATATGTACAGGGGAATGTATTTAGATCAGCAACAAGCAAGTCAAACAGAAATTCTGTCAGGCTAGAATACAGCATTTTGGCTATTGAGGATGAAAACAGGGCATATATAGACTTGTCAGACAGGAAGACTTCTATTAAATATCCTCCATCTTCCATTGGATTGTGGATATATTCCTATGGATATTCGCCATCCACAATAGGATTAAAGTTAATAGGTCAGAATAATGAGGAGTATTATCTCCCCATTTCTGAAGGAATATCATGGATAGGCTGGAATTATGTTGAAACAGTTCCACCTTTGGATGTTTCTCTGTATCCTTTGAAAATAGACAAGCTGTATCTGGAGCTTACAAATTACAGGGATGATTTTGGAGTGCTGCTATTTGATAAGCTTGAAGCCAATTATCCTGTAGATAGCAACAATTCAGGCCAGTCTTTCCTGTTCCATATGGTTAAACAAGGGGAAACACTGGACGATATAAGCATGAAGTACTATGGTACTAAAGAAAAGAAAGGCTTAATTAAGCAGTACAATGAGATTACGTCAGATAACATTCAACCGGGAAGAATTCTGGTTATTCCAAGGCAGGAGGAGTAGAGCATGAAATATTTAAGGTATCTGGTAATTGTATTGGCATTTCTTTTGATTTTGCCCCAAGTGGTTTTGGGAAGCGCTATTGAAAGAGAATATGAACAAGCCAGGGAAATTGGAGCGATAATTGGCTACAACCATGGATTGGTATATGACCATATACCAACTCTAAATGAAGTTATTGCCATCTATGAAATGTATTTCAGCAATAAGGATTCGGTACACAGGAATTATTTTATTGAAGGTTACTACGAAGGGTTTGAAAAGACCTATAAAAAGAGTGACAGCGCACCTATTGCAGTTGAACCTGTTGAATACGCAGATGTGCTGGGATTTACCTTAGGAGAAATATACGGAATCAGGGATTGTGAAGATGGTAAAAAATACAACCCAAGGTCTGCACTCCCTTCAGATAATACTATAATAGTAAATTATAAATTGGGAAATTTATCCTATGAAGACAGAATATCTTTTCTTAAAACCTTTAAGGAAAGCTTTGAAAAGGGATATAGAGAAGGGTATATAAGGGTAAATTTCAACTCTTTTAAGATATCCTATGATGATGGACTAGCCGATGGAGAATACTTTGGAAGTCTTCTTGGAGAGATGAATGGCATAAAGGATTTTCTTAATGGATTAAACAATAATTATAAAAGAAATATGCCATCAGACAAAAAAATAGAGGCCGACTACTCCCTGGATGATGTTGATAAAAACTATAGGGAAGGATTCATTTCAGGTTTTAAGGAAGCCTATGAAGAAAGCTACAACGAATCATACTACAACGCAAAAACTGAAGACAATAAAAAACCATATGAAAATGGATATGCGAACGGTAAGGAATCAGGATTAGAACAGGGGCAGTTCTTAGCAACAGAAGATTTCAGCAAAAATATGGAGAATGACTGGAGAAGGCATTATCCTTCAACTTCTGAGATCATTAGGGATTACAATTTGATTTTGCAGAATACAGCTTACAGAAACAGCTTTATAAGCGGATTTATTGAGGGGTTATACCAGGGCTATAATGATGAATTTGAAAGGCTATATAGCCAATTTGTTGCCAATAAGTCTGTAATTGAAACAATTCCTTTATCAGGAGGGGAGATAAAATCAGCTGACGGTGGCTTTACACTAAAGGTGGATAAAGGAACCTATTACAATCCTGTAACAGTAAAGCTTGAGGCTCAGATAGATACCCCTTTCAATGGATTAATAAAAGCTTCTGAAATCTATAAAGTAAGCATTATAAATAAATCTGGGGAATTAGACAATGAGAAGCATATTGAGTTAGTATTTGAGTACTATGGAGGTAACAATGGAGGTATATACAAGAAAATAGAGGATAAGTGGATTTACATACCTTCTATAATTGAAGATGGATACATCAAGGCTTTTGTAAAACCTGATTCCATTAAGGAAAATGGAAGCACCTATGGAGTATTTGTAGATAAGAATTATGAAGTATTACTTGATGTAAGAAGCCATTGGGCTAAAGATGAAATTATAGCTTATCAAAGGAGGGGCATTGTATCAGGATATTCTGACAGAACATTCAGGCCAGATAAAGAGATTACTTGGGGAGAATTTTTATTAATATTAAATAGAGTATACAAATGGATTGATTCCAGTAATCCATCTATTAAGGATGTGATGCAATACGCACTGGATAAGGGATATATAGAAAACACCTATTCTAATATTATAAATGCTCCTATAACCTACAGGGAAGTTGAGAGCGTAATGAGGAAAATATTCAATTCAGACAGTTTTCAATGGTATAATGTTTCAGCTAAAATGCTTTATGAAAAGCAGTACAAATGCAAGAGCTACTACAGCAAGGATAACAATATGACAAGGGCTGAAGCTATATATATGCTCTATATCATAAATGAATGGAGGTATTAATTCTAGAATGTGTGGATATTAAAGGCCTTACATTTATAGAAGTGATACTTGTAATATGTATAATTTCTTTTATATTGATGATTGCCATTCTGAACAGCAGTATAGCATTGGATTTTAAGGAAAAAAGCGAACTGAGGGAATTCAAGAAGGATATTGAATATGCAAGGAACAGGGCAATAGTAGAATCAAGGCTATATACTGTAGTTATTAACCCAAGCAAGAATTCTTACACTGTCATTAATTATAACAACCTGGGCAAAAACACTGTAAAGGAGAAAAAATTTGCATATGGCATTAAATTAGTAAGCACGAATTTTCCGCAAAATGAGGTTACTTTTAATTATTCTGGCGTACCATTAACAGCTGGAACCATAAAATTGAAAAACAGGAAAGGGAAGTACATTGAGATAACCATTACTCCTGTAACAGGAAGGGTAAATGTTAAGATTGATTAGAAAACCATGGGTGGTATTATGCTTGGTAGAAATGGATTCCTGTTTGTTGAAATTATAATGGGACTATTTCTTATAGGCATAATAGCTGTTACATGCCTGCCTTTAATAAGCACTTCAATAGACAATATGAGATTGGCCAGAATAAGGGCTGAGATGATTTTCCTTGCTGAATCAGCAATGGAAAGGATTTTGAATTATGATCCAAAACATGAAAATAACGATTATATATTTGATATATCTTTATGTGAGCTGATAAGGGTATTAGCAACAAATGAAAATACTGTTGTAGATTTGCCTTTAAATGATGAATCTTGCGATTACAGGCTTAGAATCTGCAAATGCAGCCTTAATGATAAGCTATGGGAAATACATTTAGAATTATCATCTGTTAAGGAAGGAGGGAAAATTGAAGATATCATTTTGCGCTCCATTATTCCATCTAAGGATTATGAGGAATAGAGGATTTATACTTATGGAATTAATACTGTATATTGCAATAGGGTCTATTATAGTACTGGCAATGTTTTCAATGATGAACTTTACAATTAGGGTGTATAAAAGAGGGCAAAATGAGGATGAGATATTATTACATGGCAGACATGCCATAGAATATATAAAAAAGGAGATAAAAAGTGCAGACAAGATATTTTCATCAAAAAAAATACCGGATTTGGATGAAAAATATGAAGATAATATAGGTTTTGTTATATTCAGGTTTGACCCTGATGACCCAAGGGGATACAAATATAATTATGTTACTTTTTATAGAGAGGATAATAAGTTAGTCAGGATAGCAGCCAACAGGACAAATGAAACATTACCCAGGGCCAGCTCTTTTGGTGGTTTTAACACAGTGGCAGAATATGTGGCATCAATTCGAGATACATATATTGATTTTGAAACTAAGACTGTATATTTAAATTTTATTTTATGCGATGATTTAGCCAGAGAGTATGAGTTTCAATCTATAATAGGTGCAAGATGCCCAGTGGAATATTAATGCCTTGGAGGTCTAATTGTGAAAAAAAGTGATGGCTTTATTACTATTATGGTATTGGCTATAATGTCTATCATAATGGTTTCTTCTCTATATTTGATGCATATGTATACCTTGGAATTTATGATAGTAACCTCTACTGTAAATAGCATACAATCCTACTATTTTTCCGAAGGAAAAGTTTATACCATATTGAATAAAAATGAGTATTTAAACAGTATTATGCCTAGTATTAAACAGTTTGTAAAGGACATATATATCAAAATAATAAAAGGTATCAATATATTTCTTGATGTAGAGGACCTTTTTGAAGGCGATACGAATAATGTAGTTTCAGCAAGTATATATCATGACTATGATGGAAGAATAATACTGGAGGTAAAAATAAAAAGCACTTTCAAAAATATTACCAGAGAGGTAATATCCAAGATTACTGTAGTAAATGATCTTTTTGAATTAGGAAATCCACTTGTATCTGACGAGTTATTAAGCGATGAGAATCGAAATATGTTTAACGATTATATGAGTTTTCTTAAGAGCAATGTGGAAATACAAGAACTTGATAGTGGCATATATGGAACTGATTTGAAAGATTATGAGAAAATAAGGCTAATAAAGGATTCCAATGCTTATAGTATTGAATGCTATAGGAATGAAATAGAACACCCGGTTAGAATAGAGAATTTTACAACTGATAAGGTATTTCTGATTATTAGGAAAAACATTTTAACACCTGAAGTATTAATTGTAGATTTAAATCCTTCAGGAAATTATAAATTGGAAGGCATAATATATATTGAAGGTGATTTGGTCATATGTAACGATTTTGAATTAAATGGGATATTAATTGTAAATGGCAGCATAAATATAATTCCATCAGCTAATATGAATGTTAATGGAGTAGTGTTGTATAAAGGGGAAGAAAACATTGAAAATGAAAGGTTGCATTTGCAGTATGATTTTTCTAAAATAAGAAAATATGGAATATATCTGCCTAAATTTATAGATTTAAAGATTAGAAACATAAAGAGTAATTAAATATGAGGAGAAAAACTGCATCATGAATGAAGAATTTTTAAAAAAGAATATAGTCTTAATTGGAATGAGCGGAGCTGGAAAATCTACAGTGGGAAAGTATATTGGGCAAAAGTTGAATATGGAGTTTATAGATACTGATGATATGATAATTGAATCTACAGGCAAAACTATTGACAGAATATTTGAGGAACATGGAGAAGAGTTTTTCAGATTCCTTGAATCAGATTTGATAAAAAGAATATATTTACTTGAAAGAAAGGTTATAGCAACAGGCGGGGGAATTATACTAAACAGTAATAATATCCAACTTCTTAAGGAAAAGGGAGTCTTGTTTTTCCTTTCTGCTAAGGTGGATACATTACTAAAGAATTTATTATCAGGCTTATGTACTGATGACCGCAGGCCTCTTTTGAAGAATGCCCAGAATTTACATGAAACAATCAGGAATTTGTACATAAGCAGAAAGAATAAGTACTTATCCAGTGCAGATTATATTATAGATGTTGATGAAAAACCCTTTAACCTGGTAGGGGATGAAATTATTTCTATATTTAAGTCTCTTTCCTCTTGTAGTTGACTTTAAGGCTTGATATAATTAAATAGCAAATATGAGTCCATTTATCTAATATTTCACAACCTGAGTTTATAAAACCGTAAATGCTCTTGTGTATGTAAATGGTGAATATCTAGGTTATAAGTAAGTGTTTATCTGCCTGTCCAGGAAATATTGACTATTATAAATAATAATATTGAGGAGGTTGAAAAATGATATCAGCAGGTGATTTTAGAAAAGGTAATACTTTTGAAATGGATGGAGAGGTATATCAGATAATAGATTTTCAGCATGTTAAGCCAGGTAAAGGAGCTGCCTTTGTAAGAGCAAAGATTAAGAATGTTATGACAGGAGCCATAAGGGAGACTACATTTAACCCAACTGACAGATTTCCAGAAGCAAGGATAGAAACAAAGGAAATGCAATATCTATATAACGATGGACATCTATATTACTTTATGGACAATGAAACATACGAGCAATTACCATTGGAAAAAGATCAGGTTGAAGATGCTATATTGTATATAAAGGAGAATGATACTGCTATAATACGATTCTATCAAGGCAAACCATTCCAGGTTGTTCCTCCTAACTTTGTGGAACTAGTTGTAACTCATACTGAACCAGGTGTAAAGGGAGATACAGCTACAGGTGCAACAAAGCCTGCTACAATGGAAACTGGCCTCGTTATTAACGTTCCATTGTTTGTAAATGAAGGAGATAAAATAAAGATTGATACAAGAACTGGTGAGTATTTATCCAGAGTTTAGGATATAATAAAAATATATTAAAAAGGAGGGATAATAATGGAATACCTATATAAAAAAGTATCCTACTTAAAAGGACTGGCTGAGGGTCTAAAGATCGATGAAAATTCAAATGAAGGGAAACTGTTACTACATATAGTAGATGTCTTGGAAGACTTTGCAGATGCAATAAACGAGCTGGCAGAGGATTATGAAGATCTTGAACGCTATGTGGACTACATCGATGAAGATTTAACTGATGTTGAAGATGAGTTATATGATTACGATGATGAAGATGAATACGATGAAGATTATGATGACTATGATGATTACGACGACTATGATGAGTACGAAGATATGGACTATGAGGAAGATTTAGAAAAGGATGAAAAATAAATAATAAGTATATTAAACTTAAAACCATTTTGGTTTTAAGTTTTTTTTTGCATATTATTTTGGCTTGTTCATATTTATATATAAAGGAGGGACAGGTTATGGAAAAAAAGGATATAGGAATATATGAGAATGTTCTGGAATATATTAGTTTAGAATTAAGCAATATCCTAAAAAAAATACCAGCAACATATAAGGCCAATATTGAAGAGATAAGGTTAAGAAGTGGAGCACCACTTAATATATATTGCATGAATAGAGACTATTTTGTTACCAGGGAAGGAATGATTACAAATGAAAAGGAAAAAGGGGTGATGGTTGAAAGAAATGATATAATGAAGACTTTTCAATTAATAAGCAATTACTCAGTATATGCATTTGAAGAAGAAATAAGGAATGGATTCATAACCCTAAAAGGGGGGCATAGAGTGGGCATAGGAGGAAAGGTTCTATATGGTGCCAATGGAATAGACAAAATAAAGAATATATCTTCATTGAACATCAGGATAGCCCGGGAAAAGTTAGGAATATCAAATAAATTGGTTAAGTACATAGTGGATTTCCCTGATTCAATATACAACACGCTGATTATTTCACCCCCTCAATGTGGCAAAACAACAATATTGAGGGATTTAATAAGGAATTTAAGCAGCGGTATAGACCTGTTGCAGGGGAAGGGCTTTAAAATAGGAGTAATAGATGAGAGGTCAGAAATAGCAGGAATGTATAATGGTATTCCCCAGCATAATATAGGCCCAAGAACAGATGTATTGGATGGATGCAATAAAAAGGATGGAACTATGATGCTATTAAGGTCAATGTCTCCAGAAATCATAGCTATGGATGAAATTGGAAACATACAGGATGTTGAAGCAATACATGAAATACTTAAAGCAGGAGTTAAGATAATTGCAACTGTTCATGGAAACTCTATTGATGACCTTCTATCCAGGAGAAGCTTAAATATTCTGGTTAATGACAGAATATTCAAAAGATATGTATTCTTGGATAATTCACAAGGGGTTGGTACTATAAAAAGCATCATAGATGGAGATACATTTACACCTATATGAAGAAGGGGTGATTAAGTGATTTTTCTTAAATTAATAGGAGGATTTTTGATAATATTTTCGTCTGCAATACTCGGATTCAATTATGGAAACAGATTTTCCAAGCGGTTTGAAAACCTATGCTTTCTGGAACAATGCATAAAAATACTTGAAACTGAAATAGTATACGGAGCATATCCGCTGCCAGACGCTTTATCAAATGTTTATACTAAGGGAAACAAAAAAGTGTCGTTTATATTTGAAAGGATAAAATCTCACCTGTTGGGAAGTAGGGAAGGGGATGTGTTTAACAGCTTTTTAAGCGTTGCAGATACAGCTAAGGATGAGTTAAGCTTTAAGGATGAGGATATTGAGCTGTTTTTATCCCTTGGCAGAATATTAGGTTCCTCAGACAGGGAGGATCAGGAAAAAAATTTCAGGATAGTATTAAACCAGATTAAGCTATTGCAGGAAGATGCAAAGATGGAAATGGATAAAAATGAGAAGATGTACAAAAATCTGGGCATTTTAATGGGAATTGCCATTGTTTTAATACTTTTATAGAGGAGTGAACATATGGATATTAGCTTGATATTCAAAATAGCTAGTATAGGTATATTATTAGGAATACTTAATATAATCCTGGATAAAGCAGATAAAAAGGAGTTTTCATACATTATTACTTTAGTTGGAGTAGTAATTGTGTTTGGAATGGTTATAAGCCTGATTTCCAGGCTCTTCGATAGCATACGATCTATTTTTCAACTGTATTGACGGGATGGGATGTTATGGATATAGTGCAAATTGTAGGTATTGGAATAATATCGACAATATTAATAATATTATTGCGCCAATCAAACAAGGCTGAATTTGCGCTCCTTGTTAGTGCAATTACAGGCATGATTATATTTTCAATGGTTATTGATAAGATGAGATATGTAATTGAAACATTAAGTAGCCTAGCGAGAAATGTTAATATGGAATTTACTTATTTTTCTACTATATTAAAGATTATTGGAATTGCATATATAGTTGAGTTTGGAGCTCAAATATCAAGAGATGCTGGTGAAAATGCAATAGCATCAAAAATTGAGCTAGGCGGAAAGGTTATAATGATGGTTTTGGCAATGCCAATTATATTAGCCTTGCTGGATTTAATTATGAAAGTACTTCCTTAAAAGGTGGATGAGGATGGCAATAAACAGAAAGATAATTATATTTTTATTAATTTTTATTTTTATACATTATAAATGTGCTTATGCTCAAGTAGATAATTTCAAAATAGTTGAGGATGCAGATATGTTGGATAGCTTCATGAGAGAACAGCTGGATAGTTTAAATATAAGGGAACTAGAGCTTGTGCTGGAGGATTTGAAAAGGGGGAATGAAAAATACATTTCCAGTATATCCATTAAGGAATATATTCTGTCTATTTTAAGGGGGGAAGCTTCATTAGATATTAAAAGCGTGACAAAAGAAGTACTAAAAACAATGCTGGATGAAGTAATAGACAATCTATCCCTTATATCGCAAATACTTGTTGTGACAATTGGCTGTTCAATACTCACAAATCTTCAAACAAGCTTTGAAGAGGACAGCATTGCTAAACTGGGACATTATGCCTGCTATATTATATTGTCCATGATGATAATAAACAGCTTTATGATGGCCATAGGGTTAGCAAGGGATACAGTAATAAGAATGGTGGGTTTTATGGAGGTATTATTACCAATACTATTGGTATTGCTTACTGCAGTAAGCGGAGCAGGTACAAGGCTTCTTTTCCATCCTGTAGTTATAGGGACTGTGAATATAATTGGCAATTTGATTAAAAGCGTGGTGTTCCCACTTATACTGTTCACTTTCATAGTAGGCGTAATAAGCAATATTTCTCAGAAAGCTCAGTTTTCAAAACTTTCTGAATTGTTGCGGCAGGTAGTGGCATTCATTCTTGGAGGAGCTTTTACAATTTTTGTTGCTATTATTACAATCTATGGTATAGGTTCCAATGTAGATGGAATTACTATAAGAACTGCTAAATTTGCAGTAGATAACTTTATACCTATTATCGGTAAATTTTTATCCGATGCAGTAGAAACAGTAGTAGGTGGTTCTGCAATATTGAAAAATGGCATAGGAATGATTGGATTAATAGCTTTATTCCTGATAATACTTTTCCCTGCAGTAAAAATACTGGTTCTTATATTTGTTTACAAGCTGATTTCAGCTTTAGTTCAGCCTATAGTAGCAGATAATATTACAGATTGTTTTGAGGAAGTATCTAAGGACCTGATTATGATCCTGGTAGGTATCATTACGGTTGCTACAATGTTTTTTATCACAATAACAGTAATAGTTGAAGCAGGTAATTCAGCGTTGATGTTCAGGTAGGTGATGGTAATGGATATTATAGTGTTTTTAAAGGATTGGGTAAAATCCATTGCAATAATTTTTGTTCTTATATCAATAATAGAAATTGCCATTCCCAACGGAAATCTAAAAAAATATATAAATATGTTCATGGGGTTTCTCATAATCATAGTGATTATTACACCATTTGTTAATATAATTGATAGCAATTACAATATTGAAAAGGATATTTTTAAGAACATTGTGAAGGGAATTGAAACCAGGGAGGTTTATAATAATGAAATACTGCAAACTCAGGAAAAGCAGATAAAGAATCTATATGTGAGTAAAATTAAGAAGGATATTTTAGAGGCAATTGGAGAACTGATGCATCATGATGTTTCCAGATTGGATGTTTCAATCTATGAGGATGAAGCTAATTTTGGAAGTATTCAGCATGTTGAGATTGTGCTAAAGGAGAAAAAAAATGAGAGTATTAACGAGGATAAATCAATAAATGTTGTTAATATAGAGGAAATTACAATTGAGAAATCAGCTGAAAAAGCAAAAGATAACCTATTACAGGACATAGAGCAAATAATGGGCATATTAAACGACAAATATAATGTATCTAAAGACAAAATAACAGTTTATTTAAATACTATGGGGGAAGGTGAACATAGTGGAAAAAATAATAAATAGAATAAAAGAGTATCTGAAAAATAACAACAATGGTGAATTTGTCAGAAACATATTAGTACTGCTCATAATAGGCGTTATGGTGTTCATACTTGCAGATATTATGGGAAGTGGAAGAAATAAGGAAGCCAATATTATTAAAAGCGTAAATGATGAGTCATATAATAATATGCCAAATGATTACACTACGGTTTTAGAGAGAAAACTTGAGGATATACTTAGCCGCCTTAAAGGGGTGGGTGAGGTTAAAGTAATGATAACACTTGAAGAAACAGAAGAGGTGGTTCCTGCATTTAATACTACAAAGAACAATGAAACTACCAAGGAAACGGACTCACAGGGAGGAACCAGGGAAATCATAAGGGAAGATATGACTATTCAAGTGGTTACAGGAGATGAAGGTTCACCAATTGTGTTAAAGGAAATAAAGCCTACTATAAGGGGTGTAATAGTGATTGCAGAAGGAGCAGATGATTTATCTGTAAAGGAAATTCTATATGAAGCAGTTAAAACGGCATTGGGAATACCTGGAAATAGGGTTGAAGTATATTCTGGTAAATAGGAGGGGGATAATATGTTTACAATTAAAAAACCTGCCATAATAGCTGTTTTAGTGATTCTGCTGGTAATAACAGGATATATTAATCATAACCTGACTAAGCAGGCATCTGCAAGGGTTTCAAGCGATTATCAGAATTATGAGGAAGAGGAATTGGCTAAACAGGCTCAATCAGAGTTTGGAAGACTTGTTCCAACTATATCAGAAGGTGAGGATACAGACGATATTGAAATATTGGATTCGGAATCTGGCAAGACACTAGATGATATGATCATTGAAACTGAAGCGGATATTTCTGAAACCATAAGCAATAAAGAAAGCTTAGTTTCAAAGAATTATTTCATTGAGCAGAGACTGGCAAGGGATAAATTAAGGGCTGGATTAATAGATCGATTAAATGATATAGTTAACAATGAAAACTCAAGTCAGGAAATGGTGACTGAAGCCCAGAGAAAGATAATGGAGATAGGCGAATTATCTGAGAAGGAATTAACAATAGAGGGTTTGATAAAAGCGAAGGGATTTGAAGAAGCTTTAGTGTTTCTAACAGTTGATGAGGCAAAGGTTGTAGTAGGAAAAGAAGAGCTTACAGAGCAGGATGTAGTAAAAATACTTGAAATAGTGTTAAGTGAAACTGATTTAGATGCTTCAGATGTAAATATTATGAAAAAAAATTAGAAGTGTTTGTAAAAAATTTATAGCTTTGATATAATAGCTTTAAAGGTATACAGAAATAGGAGGTGTCAAATGTGACAGAAAATACAGGAGAAGAAAAAAACAAGTATGGCACTGTAAAAATTGCAAATGATGTAGTTTCTGTTATAGCAGGTTTAGCTGCAACTGAAGTAGACGGGGTTGCAGGCATGAGTGGAGGAATTACTCGTGATATTACTGAAATGTTTGGTATGAAGAATTTATCAAAAGGCGTTAAGGTTGAGGTAGGCGAAAAGGAAGCTGCTATAGATTTGTTTATAATCGTTGAATATGGAATGAAAATATCTGATGTAGCTAGAAACGTTCAGGAAAATGTGAAAAACAAAGTAGAAACTATGACAGGTTTAAGGGTTGTTGAGGTGAATGTAAATGTGCAGGGAGTCAATATTCCCAAAGAAGAACCTGTTGTAGAAGATGAACCGCGAGTAAAATAATATACATACCCTCTGGAAACAGAGGGTTATTTTGAGTTTTTAGGAGGAATAAATATGAATATAAGTACCAGATTCTTGCTATTTATTTTATCTCTGATATTTCTAGGAATTTCTGTAGTTCTCATTCTTCTGCCCTTTAAGCAATTCTATTTTTTATCAGCTGAAAATATATCTTACCTAATAGAATCCATGAAAGGAAACTTTTCTTATTCCCTATTAGGATTAATAGCATTTTTCATAGGTTTATTTATATTCTATAACAGCATAAGGAGAAACAAAGGCAGCAATATTAATTATATAAACAAAATGACGGATTTTGGTGAAATAAAAATATCCAATGAGGCCATAACTGGACTTGTGCAGCATGTGTGCAGCAAGTTTTCAGGTTTAAATAATATTAGAGTAAAAATGGATGTACTGGAGGGACAACTTTACATCAGTGTAATGGGAGAAGTAAACCCTGATATAAATATTACTGAAATTAGCAACACTTTGCAGAAGAAAATAAAGGAACATATAGAAAGCTGTGCAGGAATAAATGTTATGGAAACAAAAGTTATAATAACAAATGTATCCACACCTATGAGAAATATTAAATAGATGAGGTGTTATAATTGTTAAAGGATATATTATATGATGTTCTTAGATATATAAAAACAAATACTGGGAAAACTATTGGAACACTAGTAGGATTGTTATCTGCCATACTCATTCTTACTATTGGGTTCTTTAAAACTCTGCTTATATTGATATTAAGTACCAGTGGATATATTATTGGCAAAAAGATAGACAGAGGTGAAGATGTAATTGATTCATTAATGAACAGGATAATTGATATTAAAAAAAGATTTTGATATATTAAATATGCGATAACTATTATTACAGGGGAGGAAATAAATGGGAAGAAAAAGAGCAAGAGAAGCTACGATGAAATTATTGTACCAAATGGAAATGAACTCAGATTACTCTGATAGGATTAAGGAACTATTCTTTGAAAATAATAGCTTTAGCCAAAGTGAAAAGGAGTATATTGAGGATGCTATAAATACTATTGTGGATAAATTGCATGAGCTGGATAAAAATATAAAGGAGCATACTGAGAAATGGAATATACATAGGCTTGCCAAGGTAGACCTTTGTACTCTAAGAATTGCCATATATGAGATACTTTACAGAGATGACATTCCCTTAGAGGTATCTATAAATGAAGCTATAGAAATAGCCAAAAAGTACAGCACAGAGGAATCTTCAAGGTTTATCAATGGAGTGTTGGGAGGTTTTATAAGGAGTATACATGAAAATGAACAATAGGTATTATATGGGGATAGATACATCCAACTATACCACTTCAATAGCTGTTATAGATGAAGCAAATAATGTAGTACTGGACTTAAGGAAGATATTAGAGGTAGGAAAGGGGAAAAAAGGCTTAAGGCAGCAGGAAGCAGTTTTTCAGCATGTTAACAATTTGCCAGAATTAATTGATAAAGCAGCAACATCTATTGATGTAAGCAAAATATGCAGTGTTTCCTGTAGCCACAAACCAAGGAATATTGAGGAATCCTATATGCCTGTTTTTAACGTTGGTAAAGGACAGGCTGTTATTATATCCAGATTATTAAAAGCTGATTATTGCGAGTTCAGCCATCAGGAAGGGCATATTGGTGCTGGAATAATATATAATGAGTTAAAATACTCAAAAAGGTTTATGAGTTTGCATATTTCAGGAGGTACCACTGAATTGCTTGTGGTAAAAAACCTTAGTTATGGTTTTAGTATTGAAATAATTGGAGGTACTCTGGATATCAGCGTAGGCCAGCTTATAGACAGAATCGGGGTAGAAATGGGATTAATGTTTCCATGTGGCAGGGAAATGGATAGCCTATCACAGGATGGGAAACCATTAAATATGAAGATACCGTTAAGTATAAAGGACAATACATGGTTCAATTTATCAGGGATGGAAAACTACTTTAAAAACCTTATACATAGCAATTCATACAGCATTGAGGATGTTTTAAATACACTTTTTAATACAATTAGCAGTTATTTACTGGAAATAATCATAAAAGGCAGCAAAATTTACAATTGTAACGATATTTTAATTACAGGTGGAGTATCTGCAAATAGGATTATTAGGGAAAACTTAATGAAAAAACTTGTGGATGAAAATATTTCAGCCTATTTTCCGGATATAAGATTATGTACGGATAATGCTGTTGGTATAGCATATTTAGGAAAAGTAAAAACAACCAGTAGGTGGTAAGATGGCGTATAAACCATTAAAGGTAAGCGAAGTAAACCAATATATAAAGAGATTGTTTTCTGGGGATATGATATTATCAAATCTGAAAGTTGAAGGAGAGATTTCCAATTACAAGCATCACTACAGTGGACATATTTATTTTACCTTAAAGGACCATAAGGCTAAGATAAACTGCGTCATGTTCAGAAGCTATAGTCAAAATCTGATGCAAAATATTAAAGATGGAGACAAGGTTGTTGTATCAGGCTATATATCCCTTTATGAAAAGGAAGGGAGTTATCAGCTTTATGCTACATCTATTGAAAAAAGCGGTATAGGGGAGTTATATGATGCTTTTGAAAAGTTAAAATTGAAGCTTGAAAGTGAAGGATTATTTGACCCTAAATACAAAAAACAATTGCCCTTTTTCCCCAGGAAAATTGGTGTGGTAACATCTGCTGTGGGAGCAGCAGTTAAGGATATTATTACTATAGCAAAGAGGAGATATCCAGGAGTTAATATATTGATATATCCAGCATTAGTACAAGGCATTTATGCTGTGGATTCCATATGTGAGGGACTTAGATATCTTGATAATAGAGATGATGTAGACCTGATAATAGTAGGAAGGGGAGGAGGTTCCTTAGAGGAGCTTTTCTGCTTTAATGATGAAAAACTAGCAAGGCTGATACATAGTATGAAAAAGCCTGTGGTATCTGCTGTTGGCCATGAAACTGATTTTACAATTGCAGATTTTGTAGCAGATTTAAGAGCTCCAACTCCATCTGCTGCAGCTGAAATGGTAACCCCTGAAACAGATGAGCTTTTGGAAAAGCTAGATGAAAAATTAAGCAGATTGGTAAGATCAATAAACTATAAAATAAATGATAACATATCCAATATTGACCTTCTATTTAATAGGCTGATGTATTACAGCCCATTAAATAAAATAAAAGATATGAAAAGCAAGCAGGATAATCTATATAGAAGGCTCTTATTATCCATGGATAACAGAATGAAATCCAATAGAACTAGGATTGAAAATATTTATAGCGCTCTTAGTTACTTGAATCCTGTATCATCTGTAGAAAGAGGTTATGGAATTGTAATGGACCTGGATGGAAATATAATCACTTCCGTAGATTCTGTTGGTGTTGAAAAAGAACTTAATATTATTATTAAGGATGGTATTATTAAAGTAAAAGTAGTCAATATAAAAAAAGGGGAGTTTGTAAATGAAAATTGAGGATATGTCTTATGAAGATGCCGTTGAAGAATTGGAGAAAATTGTAGAGGAATTGGAAAATGACAACTTGTCATTGAAAGACTCTATGGAAAAGTTCAAAAGGGGTATAGCCTTATATAATTATTGTAATAAGATATTAAGCAGCATGGAAGGCGAAGTAAAGATACTGCTTAAAAATGATAATGGCATTTTAGAGGAAGAAGATTTTTCTGTGGAGGTATGATAAATGCAATATGATGAAGAGATAAAATATTTGAAGGATATTATTGATAATGAATTAAATAATATATTTAAGGGCAAAACAGGATATCAGGACAGAATATTTGAATCAATGAAATACAGCCTTCTTGCTGGAGGCAAAAGAATAAGGCCAATTCTTATGTTAAAGACTTTTCAGATATTTGATGATGACTATTTGCGATTTATGCCATATGCGTTAGCAATAGAGATGATTCATACATATTCTTTAATTCATGATGATTTGCCAGCTATGGATGACGATGATTTCAGGAGAGGAAGATTGACCAATCATAAGGTCTATGGTGAAGCTATTGCAATATTATCCGGTGATGGGCTTTTAAACTATGCTTTTGAAACTATGTCTGATTTTGCATTAAAAAATTCAATAACAATTGAAGATTATAGAAGAAATATATGGGCTATAAGGGAAATATCCAACTACTCGGGGGTATTTGGAATGATAGGCGGACAGGTTGTTGACCTGTTATCAAATGAGATAAATATGGATAATAATAAATTAAGGTTTATGTATGAATGCAAGACATCAGCTTTAATTCAGGCATCAACGGTATCAGGCGCCATATTGGGCGGAGGAAGTGATGAGGATGTAGAAAGGATGAGGAATTTCGGGTTATATTTAGGATTAGCTTATCAGATAAGGGATGATTTGTTAGACATAGATAAGGATAAAGAGATAAATAAAGTTACATATCTGACTTTTAATGATATAGAAGAAGCAAAGGAAGAAATAAAAAGTTTAAGCAATAAAGCCGTAGAAATATTGGATTATTATGATGAAAGCAAAGTGAAATTTTTGAAAAACCTGACAAATGGACTAATAAATAGAAACTACTAAGTATTGATATTTAACTGGAATTATGCTATAATTATCTTTCCGCAGGTGGTACAGTATTCTAGTCAACACAGCTAATCTCGAGGGCGGGGCTAAAAATCCGCCGAAGGGCATATCGATGAAGTTCCTTGTAGTGGCCCGCGACGCCCAGTCGTGGGTTGTTGCAGGGAGTAAGAAAGATGGGGCGATCTGCAATGGCATGCAGGCGTTGACCCTACTTTCGTGGAGACTTGCTAAATTCTATTGTTTTGAGTTTAGCATGATAAACCTGTGTATTATCAATTAAACACAGTGTAGCCTGCCTTGAGTGATTTTGGCGGATGATAAGTTCGACTTTTACCATAAAGGGCCCATATGGTAAAAGTTTTGTTATCGAAACCAAAATTGCAAAAGAGGATAAGGATTAGGCTGGTTGTAGAGGAAAACTCCTAGACTGTCTAACGAGGTATACTGAGGATTACAGTACGGACTAAGTGGCGATCCAGTTCTGCTGATGGTGACATGGCAGTGATGAAATTAAAGGGAAACCGCTGTAATGGTGACATGCAGTTTTCATTAGGGAAATCCTACTGGACCTTAAGCCGTAAGATTTACTCAGTATATTACCACCTGAGAAAGCTGATAGCATTATGCTATCAGCTTTTGATTTTACTAATTAATTAAATTGGAATTTGGAGGATAATTATTAATGAGTAAGAAAGATGGTGACAGCTTTATTAATAGATATAACCTAAAATGGGTTATTACAATATCTATATGGACCTTTATAACAGCTGGCCTTTTTAATTCTATAACTGAAACCTTGGTAAAAAACTTGGACATATTGTTATCTTTTATATTACTAGGAACAATAATATTAATTGGGGTTTTATTTGATATAATAGGCATAGCAGTAACTTCTGCTGAAGAAACTCCTTTCCACTCCATGGCAGCAAACAAAGTTGTAGAAGCAAAATATGCAATTAAGCTTATACGCAATGCTGGTCAGGTTTCAAATTTCTGTAATGATGTTATTGGGGATATAAGTGGTATACTAAGCGGAGCTTTAGGAACTAATATAATATATAAACTTGTAAATATATATGATTTGAAAAACACAATTATATTAAGCGTAACTATAACATCCTTAATAGCTTCTTTAACTGTGGGAGGTAAGGCTTTTGGAAAATCTATAGCTATAAGAAGTTCTCGTGATATAATATTTAAAGTTGCAAAGATTCTATACTATATTGATAATAAAGCAGGAATTAAATTACTAAATGGCAAAAGGAAAAATCATAAAAGAAAACGACAATAGTTAAATATAAGGGGAGAAAAAATGGAAAAGAAGAGAGCAGATGTATTGCTATTTGAAAAAGGACTGGTTGATTCAAGGGAAAAAGCTAAAAGGATTATAATGGAAGGCAAAGTTTACGTTGGGGATAGAAGAATAGACAAGCCAGGAGAAAAAGTTGATGCTGATAGCAATATAATAATAAAGGAAAATCCCATTGTTTATGTCAGCAGAGGCGGTTTAAAACTTGAAAAGGCCATAAAAATATTCAATATTGATTTAAAGGATAAAACAGCTATAGATATAGGTGCTTCTACTGGTGGATTTACAGATTGTATGTTGAAAAACGGAGCAAAAAAAGTGTATGCTATTGATGTAGGATATGGACAACTTGATTGGAGAATTAGGAATGATCCTAGAGTTGTAGTTATGGAGAGGACAAATATTAGAAATGTAACTGAGGATGATATTGGAGAATTTGTAGATTTTATTTCAATAGATGTTTCGTTTATATCTTTAAAATTGGTTTTGCCTGTTGCAGGAAAGCTACTTAATAGAGATGGTCATATTATGGCGCTTATAAAGCCCCAATTTGAAGCAGGAAGGGAAAAGGTTGGGAAAAAAGGATTGGTAAAGGATAAAAAAGTTCACTATGAGGTTATAGAGGGCATTGTAAAATTTTGCAGTGATAATAGGATGAAGGTAATAAACTTAGGGTTTTCTCCTATAAAAGGTACTACTGGCAATATAGAATACCTTTCACTAATATCCATGAGGAATGAAGATAAAGAAATTGATGAGGAATATATAACTGAAGTCATTGATAATGCCCATGATTCCCTAAATTCCTAAAGGAGGAAAAGATGAAAAAGCACATTAGGCAGAGAATCATATTGGATTTAATTGAAAACTATCAGATTGAAACACAGGAGGAATTATTAGAACATCTAATAAAAAGAGGTATAAATATCACTCAGGCTACGGTATCCAGAGACATAAAAGACCTTAGACTTATTAAGGTTCAGGTTTCAGATGGTAAATATAGATATGCTACTATGGATAATCAGCATACATATAGTAATCAGCGCATGATTGAAATACTAAGGTATTATATTAAAAGCATTGAAAAGGCTGGTAATCTAATAGTAATAAAAACAATACCAAACGCAGCAAAGATATGTTCATCAGCTATAGAGAACAATAAAATAGATGGCGTAGTTGGGACCATTGCCGGAGAAGATACCATATTTGTTGCTGTAAGGGATGCTAATATGGCTGATATGGTTATTGAAAGAATAAATAATCTGCTGAAATAATATGGGGGTATATAAATGATAGTTGAGTTGAATATCAGTGACTTTGCTATTATTGATAATATAAAGATTACTTTTGACAGGGGTTTTAATGTATTAACTGGGGAAACTGGAGCAGGAAAATCCATCATAGTTGAAGGTATAAGTATGTTGCTTGGGCAGAGAGCCAGCAGGGAAATGGTCAGAACAGGTAAAGATAAAGCATTATTAGAGGGGGTTTTTTATGTAGAATACCCTGAAAGAATTAATAAAATTTTGGAGGAATACGGTATAGATGCTGATCCAGGCAATTATCTTATAATTACTAGAGAAATATATTCAAGCGGCAGAACTGTTTCGAGAGTAAATGGGAGAAATGTGACTTTAAATATGTTAAGCAATATAGCTTCTAATTTGGTGGAAATTCACAGCCAGCACGAACATCAATCCCTTTTGGATGTTGATAATCATATTAGAATAATTGATTCCTTTGGAGATTCCAGGTTTAATAGCCTTGTTGATGAAGTTAGAGCCAAGTACCAGGAACTGCAAAAAGAAAAAAGCAATTTAAAGAAACTATCATTAAATATCATTGAAAGGGAAAGGGAAATAGATTTATTAAAATACCAATTAAATGAAATCGATTCTGCTAATATAGATAAAATAGATGAACAAGAAATCATATCAGAATATAACAGGCTTGACAACATTAAAGAAATAGCCTTTAATTTGGGACAAGTATATAATATACTGAACAATCAGGATTATGATGGATTATCAGTCTTAAATGGCATAAACAGATGTATAATAAACCTTAATTCCATTATGAAATATGATGATACCTTAAAGAAATTTAATGACACATTGGAATCAATAGGTTTGGAATTACAGGAATTATCAAGAAGTATTAGGGATTATATTGAAAATATAGTTATAGATGAAGAGAGGCTAAATTTTTTAAAAGATCAAATTGATACAATTAACAGGTTAAAAAAGAAATATGGAAGGACCATTGAGGACATAATAAACTATAGAGATTCCATTGAGGATAAACTAAATTATTTATTGAACAATGAAAAAGCTATTGAAGAAACGAACAAGAAAATTTCAGCACTGGAAAAAGAATTGGAAAGACTCTGCACCAGTTTGACAGAAATGAGAAAAAAAATAAGCAGCAATATTGAAACGCTTATTACAAAGGAATTGAAGGATTTAAATATGAACAATGTAAAATTTAAGGTGAATTTCGAAAAACGTCATGAATTCACTATTGATGGATGGGATAAGGTTGAATTTCTGATTTCTACTAATAAAGGAGAAAGCTTAAAACCATTGTCTAAGATTATATCTGGCGGTGAGATGTCTCGTATAATGTTGGCTTTTAAGAATATATTAGCTGATTTTGATAAAACGCCTTCAATTATTTTTGATGAAATAGATACTGGAATTAGCGGAAGAACTGCTCAGTTGGTAGGTGAAAAAATAAAATCCATATCCAAGGACCGACAGGTTATTTGCATTTCTCATCTACCTCAAATAGCTGCATTGGGAGATACCCATTTTATAATCAAAAAAATGAATAATCTGGAAAAAACCCAAATTGTGGTTAAGAAACTGAATTATGAAGAAAGAATAGAGGAGATTTCTAGACTTATCGCGGGAGTAAATTTAACTGATACTACAAAGGAACATGCCAGAGAAATGCTAGAAATGTCTAAAAAATTGACAATATGAGTAAAGATGATTCACATATTTTAATTATTACTAATATTATTGGTTAAAAAAGGCTTTATGATTATATCTATTATAAAGCCTTTTTGTTTTGTTTTTTTTACCAATATGTAATGTACTTTACATTATAAAAAATTATTTATAGAATAAATAGCTTTAAAAAAGGCTAAATTATTATTACGCAAAAAAATTTGGAGGTGAATTTAATAGAGGCATAATCAGAGGAGTGATCTTACCTTGAATATAGTTAATAGATACAAAAAATTAATCTTGCTGCTGCTGTCATTAATAGCTTTTTTTTATATAGTACAGATAGTAAATATTTTATCCTATCCATCTGAAATTAAAATTGCAATAGGCGAAAACAAAAATATAGATATTCTATTTCCTTTTTCTCTAAGTGTAGCAAACAATGAGGATATAATAGTTAAATCCGTTTATAATCAGGAGCAAAACAGTAGCTTAAGGAAAAGCTATAAAATAGATGGAATAGATACTGGAGAAGTGGAGTTTAAAGTAAAGCTATTAGGATTAATACCAATTAGAAAATTTGATGTGAATGTAGTTGATAGAAAGGAATTGGTTCCCGGTGGAAATGCAATAGGAGTAAAGCTGAATACAAAAGGTGTTCTGGTTGTAGCAATAACTGATGTCTTAAGTGTAGATGGCAATAGATACAATCCAGCAAAAGATGCAGGTATAAAGCCAGGAGACAGTATATTGGAGATAAATGGAATAAAGGTGAAAGACGCAAAGCATGTGGTAAAAATACTAAATGAATTAAAAGAAGAGGAAGTAAATATATTACTAAACAGAAACAATATAAATTATGAAGTGAAAGTTTCTCCGGTAAAAAGCATGCAGGATAATTGCTATAGATTGGGAATATGGGTAAGGGATAAGACAGCAGGTATAGGAACATTGACATTCTATGACAAAGAAAGCAAGGTTTTTGGTGCTTTAGGACATGGAATTACAGATATGGACACTGGAAACCTTTTAAGTATCGAATATGGAAAGATAATGAATGCAAAAATTGCAAGCGTTGAGCAAGGTAAGAAAGGCAGCCCAGGTGAAATTAAAGGCATATTTTATGAAACTGAAAAGGAATTGGGAGAAATCTATAAGAATTCATCTTATGGCATATTTGGTATAATGAATGATGAATTTATAAACTCAAATAAAGTTAAACCTCTACCCATTGGATTTAAGGAAGAGGTTAGGGAAGGAAAAGCTTATATACTCTCTACAATTGATGATAATAAGGTAGAGAAATTCGAAATTGAAATAGTGAAAGTTCAACCTCAGCAGTATCCTGATCAAAAAAGCATGACTATAAAGATTACCGACAAAAGGCTACTTGAAAAAACAGGAGGAATAGTTCAAGGAATGAGCGGAAGTCCCATAATTCAGGATAACAAAATAATTGGAGCTGTAACCCATGTGTTTGTCAATGACCCTACTAGAGGTTATGGAATATATATAGAGTGGATGCTTAACCAGATATATAATTAATGAAATCAGATTAAAGGTGAGGATGAATATACAATCCTTACCTTTTTTTTAAAAAAATTTTTGAGAATTTAAAAAAATTAAAAGGAAACTTAGATTCTTTGTCGAATAGATTAATCAATAGGCAAAGTAATCAATAAACAGGGGGTATTTTCGTTGGAAAAGAAAAAGATATTAATAGCAGATGATAATCGCGAATTTTGTGAGATTTTAAGTAAATTTCTATCGGCAGAAGGGGATTTTGAGGTAATTGGCATAGCTAGAGACGGGTTGGAAGCATTGGATAAGGTTAAGGAAGAGAATCCGGATTTACTTATATTGGATATAATTATGCCACATTTGGATGGATTAGGTGTTTTGGAATCTCTACACAAATTGAATTTAAGCAAATTTCCCAAGGTTATAATACTCTCAGCTGTAGGTCAGGATCAAATAACGCAGAAGGCCATAGAACTGGGTGCAGATTATTACGTAGTAAAACCATTTGATTTTAAGACATTTATTAAGAGATTAAAGCAGATTGCCGGGAATGAGATAAGCAAGGATTCTTCTGTATCAAGAGAATACATACAAATACCCAGATATCAAAATGCAGCACTTATTGATTCAAATAGAAGCCTAGAGGCCAGAATTACCAATATAATACATGAAATTGGGGTGCCAGCTCATATAAAAGGATATCTATACTTAAGGGAAGCCATAGCAATGGTTATACATGATATAGAATTGTTAGGAGCTGTAACAAAAGAACTATATCCAAGTATAGCTCACAAGTATAACACCACTCCAAGCAGGGTTGAAAGAGCTATAAGACATGCTATTGAAGTGGCATGGACTAGAGGTAAGGTGGATACCATAGATAAGATATTTGGATATACTGTAAACAACAATAAAGGAAAACCTACAAATAGCGAATTCATAGCAATGGTTGCAGATAAACTAAGATTGGAAATGGAGATTATGGAAGGCAACGTTTAACCTCACAAGATTCTTTGTGAGGTTATTTTATTTTCCAATTATTATTTATTTATGCTATAATAAGTCCGAAGGCAATTTGCTATTAGGTTAAATTTTGGGAATAATATAATAAAACTGAAGATGGAGGACAATAATGTACTTCAAGGGAATAGTAAAAAAGGATAGGAAAACAAAGAATCTAATAAAAAGGCTTAAACCTGGAGAAATTGCCATAATCAATCACAAAGATTTAGATGAAGTAGCTGCTTTATCTTTAGCTGAAAAAAAGGTCAAATGTGTTATAAATGTGAACACTACTATAAGTGGAAGATATCCAAATCAGGGACCAAAAGTTTTAATTGAAGCTAATATTCCTATTTTTGAAGCTGATGAATCTTTCTTTGATACAATAGAAGAAGGAGAAGCTATAGAAATAATAGAAGATGAAATATTCAGGGAAGGCAGTAGAATTGGAAAATGCAAGTTGCTTGATGCAGACTTCATTGAATATATGATGAATGTAGGGTATGAAAATCTGGAAAAAGAGTTAGAATCATTTATAGAAAATACTCTAAATTATGCCAAAAAGGAAAAGGGGCTTGTAACTGGTAAAATACCAGTACCTAAGACTAAAGTTGATTTAAAAAACAAACATGCTCTTGTAGTGGTAAGAGGAAAGGATTATAAGGCAGATCTTGAGGCTATCAGTTCATACATAAATGAGGTAAGGCCTGTATTAATTGGAGTTGATGGCGGAGGAGATGCATTGTTGGATTTTGGATATACTCCAGATATAATAGTAGGCGATATGGATAGCGTTTCTGATGAATGTCTAAGAAGGGCAAAAGAATTATTTGTTCATGCCTATCCTGATGGAAGAGCACCAGGTTTAAAAAGAGTAGAAGAGTTAGGATTAAAGGCCAATGTATTTCCATCTCCAGGTACCAGTGAGGATATAGCCTTCTTGCTTGCATATGATAATGGTGCTGATTTAATTGTAGCTGTAGGCACTCATTCAAATATGATTGATTTTCTGGAAAAAGGAAGAAAAGGTATGGCAAGTACCTTTTTAGTCAGGTTAAAAGTAGGACCTAAGCTTGTGGATGCAAAGGGTGTAAACAAGCTTTATAATAGCAGCTTTAAGCTGAAATATGCCATAGGAATAGTTATTGCAGCCTTAATACCTATATTGATAATTACATTAAGACATCCGCTGTTAAGAGACCTTTTATTTTTGCTGAAGATTAGAATAAAGCTGTTGTTTGGTTTATAAAGGAGGAATAGTTTTGACACCTAATTTGAAGTTTTTTGTTATATTTGTCATATCAATTTTTGCAGCTTTAGGAATTGGTATATATATTGGATTTACATTGGATGCGCAGAACCTAATTGTTGAGCAGAGAGAGGATATAGTAAGCGAAATTGAGGAAAGATTTAATTTTTTGACCAGCGAAAATGAAAGGCTGAAGAAAATCATTGAATCTATTACAATTACAAATGATAATTACGAAAATTTTATTCAATCAACCTATGAGGAAATAATAAAGAATAAGTTGCTGGGCATGAATGTATCAATTATTGAAACTAATAGCGATTATATGCATTCTGGAACCGGAAGCGTTCTGGATGTTGCAGGTGCAAATTTGACAAGCCTAATAACCATTAACGATAAGTTTTTGGATGAACAGATGATGAAATCCATATATAATAAACTGGGATTAGATATACCAGAAGGCGATATAATAGAGCATGCCATGGCAATTGTTGCCGAATGCGTCATTGATGGGTATAGAAATGAATTTATATCTGAATTGAGCAGTGAAGGATTTATACAAATAGCAGGTCTTATAAACAAGCCAGTTGACTATATTATTATTGCTGGAGGCAGTTTAAGTGAAGAAGATGAAAGAATAGATAAAATTGACAGAACCATAGTAAGGGTTTCAAGAGAAAATAATATAGGCATAATTGGAGTTGAAAAGCTTGATACTTTTTATTCTTATATGGCAAGGTATAAGGAGTTAAATATTTCTACTATCGATAATATAGATACTGCAATGGGGAAAGTATCTTTGGTATTGGCTATGGAAGGCAGGCCTGGACATTATGGGGTAAAGGATACAGCTGAAGAGCTGGTACCATCCCTTGAACTTCCATTAGTACAATCATATGGGGAGAGGCATAATAATGAGTAATAAAAAAGTAACAATAGTTGTACCAGCATATAATGAAGAAAAGAACATCGAAAACACCATCAGGGGATTAAAAAGCATAGACATAATAGACGAAATAGTGGTTGTAAACGATGGTTCTGTGGATAATACCAGGAGGATACTGGACACATTGGAAGTTAATGTCATAAACTTAGATAAAAACCATGGCAAGGGATATGCTATGAAAAAGGCCATTGAAGAAGTTCATTGTGATATAATAGGATTTGTTGATGGTGATGTGGGTTTAACAAGCATGGAAATTGAAAAGCTTATAAAACCGGTTATTAATGATGAAGCTGATTTTACAATTGCAAAATTTCCTAGAGCATCTGAAAATGTAATCATAAAGGGTGGATTTGGTCTGGTTAAAAACCTTGCAAAAAAGGGAGTGTATTTCTATACTGGAAAACTTATGGATACATCTCTGTCAGGCCAAAGAGTCTATAAAAAAAATGTAGTTGACAGTATGAAATATATTCCAACTCACTATGGCATTGAAATAGCTATGACTATACAGGCAATAAGAAATGGATATAGCTTTAAAGAAATACCTGTTAATATGACACACAGGTATACAGACAGGTCTATCAAGGGATTTAAACACAGAGGCAAGCAATTTGTTGATATATTAAAAACATTAGTAGTGCTATTTTTTAGAAGGTGAATACATGGATTTTGTAGATGTTTTTGCATTTATTGCTGCGTTGGTTTTATCATATATTGGAAGCCCTGTTATATTAAAGGTATTGATAAAAAGCAATACATTAAGCCCAAATTATAGAGGAGAAAAAATACCCTTTTGTATGGGGCTGCTGTTTGTTTTTGTCCAGGCAATAACCATGTTAACTGTTTTTATTGCATTAAAGGACCATATTGAAATTCTGTATTACATCATTTCAATAGTGTTTATAGGCTTGGTAGGCTTTATGGATGATTTAATTGGAGAAAAGAATATAAAAGGGCTTAAAGGACATATAATATCCTTTATAAAAGGGGATTATACTACTGGAGGTATTAAGGCTGGCAGCGGATTTATAATATCTTTGTTTGTTTCTATTCTGATTTCTGACAGCATTTTGGATATAATAGTCAATATCTTTGTAATTGCATTGTTTACCAACTATAGCAATATATTTGATTTAAGGCCTGGCAGATCAATTAAAGCGTTTATTTTTGCTTCAGTTTTTTTGCTTATTACGAAAAATGCCAATGATTATGATTACATTATTTATTCTTTCTACGGAATACTTCTTATATACTTTCCAAAGGATCTTAAGGCAAAGGCCATGATGGGAGATGTAGGTTCAAATGTGCTCGGGATTACGTTGGGAATATATTGTGCATTATCAGAAAGCTTACCTGTTAAGGCTGTATATCTGTTGATACTTATTATCATACATATAATTGCCGAAAGATATTCTTTTTCAAGGATAATAGATAACAATAAAATACTGAAATTTATAGATAATTTAGGAAGATAGAGGTGATGAATCTGTTAAGCTACAAAAAGGCAGAAGTTGTTGAAGTTGAAAGCAGTCAAGGTTCTGTATCGTGGATAAAAGTAAAAATAGGAGATGAGATTTTCAAAGCTGTGAACTATAATGATATGACGGGAGCAATAAATGTAGGAGATATAGTAATTGTTAATACTACTGCAGTGGAGTTATCCTTAGGTACTGGAGGATATCACTTTGTTATGTTTAATTACAGCAATGAATCAAAAGGCCTTGAAGGCAAAGGTCATATAATGAAGCTAAGGTATACACCATTTCAAATTAAATGTTTGTCTGCAGAGGAACAGGATAGTGAGTACCACCATGTATTCAATAACTTCGCTTCATTGAATAATCATATATGTGTAATAGGTACATTACACAGCATGTTGGCTCCTATAGCTTCAACTATCAAATGGATGAATAAGGATATAAAGATCAACTATATTATGACAGATGGAGGTTCTTTGCCTATATACTTTAGCAATACTGTAAAAACTCTTAAGGAGAAAGGTATAATCGATAATACCGTTACCATAGGCCATGCATTTGGTGGGGATTTGGAATGTGTGAATATTTATACCGGACTGATTGCAGCAAAGGAGATTTTGAAAGGTGATATTACAATTATTACAATGGGCCCTGGAATTGTGGGAACAGGTACTAAATATGGCTTTAGCGGCATAGAACAGGGGTACATAATCGATGCTGTAAATACACTGAAGGGGAATCCAATTATTGTTCCAAGGGTAAGCTTTAAGGATTCAAGGGAAAGGCATATTGGAATTAGCCATCATACAAGAACAGTATTATCAGAAATATCAAGATCCACTGGGAAAGTAGTCATTCCGTTGCTGGATAGGGAAAAGCAGTGTATAATAGAGGAGCAAATCAATCTATATAATATTGATAAGAAGTTTCAAATAATATTTGAAAATGGAGAAAAAGTTGTTGATGCAATGAACTATTATGGCTTAAACATTACTACTATGGGAAGAAGTTTTGAAGAGGATAAGGAATATTTTTTAACTTTGGGGGCAGCAGGTATGTATGCATTTAAGGAGTTTATGAGGGGAGGAATTAGATAATGGATTTTGAAGAAAAAACTATGAAATCTGAAAGGATATATGAGGGAAAAGTAGTAAACTTAAGAATAGATACAGTGGAATTGCCTGATAAGAAATATTCAAAAAGGGAAATAGTAGAACATCCAGGTGCTGTTGGTATAATCCCTATAACAGCAGATAATAAAATGGTACTGGTAAGACAGTTTAGAAAGGCAATTGAAAAGACATTGCTTGAAATACCAGCAGGAAAGATAGAAATAAATGAAGAGCCTAAGGAAACTGCATTAAGGGAGTTAGTGGAAGAAACCGGATATACTTGCAATAAAATGGAATATGTAAATGAATTTTATACTTCTCCTGGCTTTTCAAATGAAAAGGTATATCTATTTTTGGCAACAGAGCTTAAAACTGGAGAAGCCAATCCTAAAGATGATGAATGCATAGAAGTTGAAACATATGAAATACCACAATTGGTTGAAATGGTGCATAGAGGAGAGATTAAAGATAGCAAGACAATAATTGCGGTTCTTTTTGCTGAAAAATTAATCAGTGAAATTAAATAAACCTAAGCCAATTGCAAAGTGATAATATCTCCCTTTAAAGCATATTATTTCTATAAGGCTTGTATAATTGAAGGGAGGTTTTATCATTGCCCCAGAAGATTAGGAGATGGCTTTTTAGACATTATCAGGATAATTTTTTGATGTATTTTATTATATCTTTCGTGTTTATTTTAGGTATTATAGCAGGCGCTATATCCATTAAGATAATAGGGCCTGAAAAAAACAGCGATATTATGTTATTTTTGAATTCTCTGTTTAAAGCTATAGAAAATAATAGACTAGATAGCATATCCATACTTAAGCAGTCATTAATAGATAATTTTAAGGCAGTATTAATCATTTGGATTTCAGGATTGATATATTTAGGAGTTATAGTTTCTCCTGCTGTAATGCTGTTTAGAGGGTTTGCATTGGGGTTTTCTGTAGGATTTTTTGTATACGAATATGGTCTAAAGGGATTTTTGTTTTCAGTGCTTGGAATTTTCCCTCAGAACCTGATTACTATACCAGGAATTATATCCATTGCTTCAGTCAGTATGTCCTATTCGTTAAGCAGTGTGAAGAGGAGAAAGATTATGATAAAGAATAACAGAAAATTTCCTCATATGGTTGATTATTCATTAATGACTATGGCTTTTTCTTCGCTGATACTTATTGGATCAGTTATAGAAGCGTATATAGCTCCAATATTTTTAAGATTATTAACTGATTATTTGAATTAATTTTCATTTTTATGGAGAAACAAAAAAATTTTTATTGAAATATAATAGTATCATTTTAATAAAGGAGTAAATAATATGTCTCAGATGATTTTGGATAAGTACATAGATTATATAAAAACTGAAAAAGGGTTGTCTGATAATACTCAGGAAGCATATATAAGAGATTTAATGAATTTCAAGGATTATTTGGATGAAAATTGCATAAAAAGTATAGGGGATGTAAACAAAACAACTATTATAACATATCTTATGTACTTAAAAAAGAATGGTAAAGCACCAACTACTATTGCCAGATGCCTTGCTTCTGTCAGATGCTTTTATCAATATCTTTTAAATAATGGGATGATTAAAGAAGACCCGACAAGCAATCTGCATTCTCCCAAATACGAAAGAAAACTTCCTGAGATACTAACTGAAGAGGAAGTGGAAAGGCTTTTGAGCCAACCGTCCACGGACAATTTCAAAGGAGCTAGAGATAAAGCTATGCTGGAACTGTTATATGCTACTGGAATAAGGGTATCTGAGCTGATTGCTTTGAATGTGGACAATCTTAAATTGGAGATTGGATATCTGTATTTAGAGAAAACAAGCCAGTACGGAAGAATTGTACCTATTGGGAATACTGCCCTTAGATATTTAACGCATTATTTAGAGAATTACAGAATTAAATATTTAAATGACATTAATGAAAAAGCACTCTTTATAAATTTCAATGGAAATAGGTTAACAAGGCAGGGTTTTTGGAAGATAATCAAGCTATATAGCAAAAAGGCGAATATTTTAAAGAAAATAACACCTCAGACCTTAAGGCATTCCTTTGCCGTACACTCGTTAAAAAATGGTGCTGATGTGAAATCTGTTCAGGAAATACTGGGACATTCAGATGTATCAACAACACAGGTATATAATCTGCTGATGAACAGGGATAGTTTGCAGGATGTGTTTTGAATCTCATATGCTGAGGATATATAAAGAGGATTAGCGGGGTGATAATATGAGAATGTATGACATAATAAAAAAGAAAAGGGATGGGCAGCAACTTACCAATGAAGAAATAAGCTATGTCATTGAAAATTATACTAATGGGAATATACCAGACTATCAAATGTCAGCCTTATTGATGGCCATTTATTTCAACAATATGACTGAAGAGGAAACTGTAAATTTAACAAGAGCTATGGTAGATTCAGGAGAAAAAGTGGACCTTGCGGATATAAAAGGAATAAAAGTTGATAAGCATTCGACAGGTGGAGTAGGGGACACAATAACACTTGTATTAGGACCAATGATAGCAGCTTTAAACATTCCATTTGTAAAGATGTCTGGCAGGGGATTAGGCCATACGGGCGGTACCTTGGATAAACTGGAATCCATAGAGAATTTTCGAGTCAATCTGTCAAAGGAAGAGTTTATTAATAATGTAAACAGTATAAATATTGCCATTTGCAGTCAGACTTCAAATATAGCTCCTGCAGATAAAAAGCTGTATGCGTTAAGGGATGTTACAGCTACTGTAGATAACATACCATTAATAGCCAGCAGCATAATGAGCAAAAAGCTTGCAATAGGGTCTGATGCAATCATTTTAGATGTCAAAGTTGGCAAAGGAGCTTTTATGAAAAGCTTGGAAAGTGCATTGGAATTGTCAAAGGAAATGGTTAAGCTTGGAACCAATTATGGAAGAGAAACTGTTGCCCTTTTGACAAATATGGATGAACCTTTAGGTAAAGCTATAGGGAACTCATTGGAAGTAAAGGAAGCTATTGATGTTCTTAACGGTAATGGTCCTAAAGATTTATATGAACTGGCTTTAGAACTGGGAAGCATACTTTTGATACTGGCAAAAAAAGCTAATAATGAAGAAGAAGCAAGAATGCTTCTTGAAGATACAATAAACTCAAAATCAGCCTATAAGAAATTTATCCAGCTTGTGGAATATCAGGGTGGAAATGTAGAACAGGTTATAAATCCTGAACTGCTGCCTAAAGCAAAATATGTAATAGAAGTTAAGAGCACTAAGGAAGGATATATAGAGGAAATGGATGCAGAAAGAATTGGTGAATGCGCTTTAAGGTTAGGTGCAGGAAGAGAAACCATGGACTCACGAATAGACCTTTCTGCTGGAATTGTGCTTAACAAGAAGGTTGGAGATAAGGTATATAAAGGAGAAACATTGGCATATCTGCATTCTAATGATTTGAACAAGGCACAGGAAGTTGAAAATGAGATCAAGGATGTTATTAAGGTAGGCAATGAAGAAGTCAGTGACAAAAAACTGATATATGGATTGGTTACTAAGGATGGAGTAAGCCTATATTAACAAAAACACTCTACAGGATACTGTAGGGTGTTTTTATTTGCATAGCATTAAACATACCAGCATAATTTAATAATCCTTTGAATAACAAAACGAGTAATGGAAAATATAAAAGTAAATAAATTGAATAGGAGGGAATAGAATGAAAAAAATATTAGCTTGGGTTATGCTGATTTCCATTATTTGCTTAGGGATACCAGCTGCGACTTTAGCTGAAGGAGAGCTAAACATTAAGGCAAAATCAGCAGTTCTCATGGATTATAATACAAGAAAGGTCATATATGAGCAAAATGCACATAAAGAAGTACCTCCAGCAAGTATAACAAAGATTATGACTCTTTTATTGACAATGGAGGCCTTAGAATCAGGAAAAATTTCCTTAGGTGATGAAGTAAGAATAAGTGCCCATGCTGCAGGTATGGGTGGCAGTCAGCTTTGGTTAGAGGAAGGGGAAATACAGACTGTAGAAGACCTAATAAAAGCTGTAGCCATTAGGTCAGCCAATGATGCATCTGTAGCTCTGGCTGAATATATTGCCGGTAGTGAAGAAGTGTTCGTTCAAATGATGAATGAAAGGGCTAAAGAGTTAGGCATGAATAATACCAATTTTGCCAATGCATCAGGCTTACCTCAGGAGAATCATTATACTTCAGCATACGATGTTGCTATTATGTCAGCGGAACTGTTAAAGCATGAAGGAATTCATAAATGGCTTACTACTTATATGGATGAGATGCTGGTGGGTAAAAATAAGGATAAGGTACAAAGTCTAGTCAATACCAACAGGCTTATTAAAGAATATCAAGGAACTACAGGAGTGAAAACAGGTTCAACAAGTGAAGCAGGGCACTGCCTTTCAGCTTCTGCCAAAAGAAATAACCTTCATCTTATTGCTGTGGTTATGGGAAGCGATACTTCAAAAATAAGATTTGATGAAGCCATGAGGCTGTTAGATTATGGTTTTGCTAACTACGATTCTGTTGCCATTGGGAGAAAAGGTGATGTTATTGGAAAGATAAAGGTTCATAAGGGAAAAGTTGACTATTTGGAAGCAGTATTGGAAAGGGACTGCTATTTGTTGCTTCCAAAGGGGAAAAGTGGAAATATATCCAAAGAAATTGTATTGCCTGATTTTGTAGAGGGACCTGTTGAAAAAGGAGAGGAATTAGGCAAACTAATAGTTAAAGTTGATGGAGAGGAAATGGATAGAATAAAACTGGTATCCAATGTTAGCATTGGGAAAGCATCCTTTAAGGACATATTAATAAAAACTATAAAGAATTTCATACTCAACTGATGAAATGAGATTAACCGACACCTGCAGTTAATATAAAAAGATAATTGCTGGTGTCGGAATTTTTATCTGCGTATAATAGTCATAACATCATAAAGTATAATTCGTTGTTTGAATTTGAAGTTTATATTATAATATATCGTTGGGCATTCTAAATTTAGAATGAAACATAGTAAATATAATAGAAAAGGAAGTGATTTGTATTGGGTGAAAAAATTACATTATATGGGTTTAACAATCTAACCAAAACACTTAGTTTTAACATATATGATATTTGCTATGCAAAGTCAGAAAAAGAACAAAGAGGTTATATAGAATATATAGATGAGCAGTATAATTCAGAGAGGCTAACTAAAATTTTAAAAGATGTAACAGAGATAATTGGCGCTAATATACTGAACATTTCCAAGCAGGATTATGAGCCACAGGGAGCTTCTGTTGCCATATTGATTACAGAGGAGGCATTGGATCCTGAACTGATTGATAAATCCTGTAACAGAGGAAATTATGCTTGCTTGAAGAATGATACTATACTAGGACATTTGGATAAGAGCCATGTAACAGTACACAGCTATCCCGAATACCACCCAGAAAATCCAATATCAACTTTTAGAGTAGATATAGATGTATCCACATGTGGAACTATTTCTCCACTTAATGCGCTTAATTACTTAATTAGCAGCTTCGATTCAGATATTATTACAATTGATTATAGAGTACGAGGGTTTACAAGGGATATAAAAGGGAAAAAATACTATATTGACCATGAGATAACTTCTATCCAGGATTATATTGATAAAGAAACTCTGGATAAGTATGATGCAATGGATGTTAATGTATACCAGTCCAATATATTTCATACTAAAATGCTCATAAAGGATTTAGTGCTTCAGAATTATCTGTTTAATAGGGATGTTAATGAAATTTCACCAAAAGAGAGACTGGAAATAATAAATATGCTTAGAAGAGAAATGATAGAAATATACAGCGGAATGAACATCTATTAATGTGAGGTGTAGACATGGAAAGATTTTCACAGGAAAAAGCACCAATATACGAAGCATTGAAAAACTATAAGTCCAATAGAGTAGTTCGTTTCGATGTTCCAGGACACAAAGGTGGTAGAGGAAACAAGGAGTTAACAGATTTTTTGGGAGAAGAATGCCTTTTGGTGGATGTAAACTCTATGAAACCATTGGATAATCTAAGCCACCCCGTTTCTGTTATTCGGGAAGCTGAAATAATAGCTTCCCAGGCTTTTAAAGCACAAAATGCATTTTTTATTGTTAATGGTACCACTGCTGCTGTGCAGGCTATGATCATGTCAGCATGTAAATCAGGCGATAAGATAATTATGCCCAGAAATGTGCATAAAAGCGCAATAAATGCCCTTGTAATAAGTGGAGCCATTCCTGTTTATGTAAACCCTGGTGTTGACAAGAATTTAGGGATATCATTAGGAATGTCCATAGACGATATAAAAGAAGCTATTGAAAAAAATAAAGATGCAAAGGCAATATTTGTAAACAATCCAACATATTACGGTATATGTTCCAACTTAAAGGAAATTGTAAATATTGCACATGAAAACAATATGCTAGTATTGGTTGATGAAGCCCATGGCGCTCATTTTTATTTCGGTGAGGATATGCCTATATCTGCTATGGAAGCTGATGCAGACATGGCTGCAGTTAGCATGCATAAAACTGGAGGTTCTCTAACACAAAGCTCATTTTTACTGTGCGGAAGGAATGTAAATCCGAATTATGTAAGACAGATTATCAATTTAACTCAGACAACAAGTGCTTCTTATCTTTTATTGGTATCCTTGGATTTGGCAAGAAAGAACTTAAGTTTAAATGGTAAGGAAATATTTAGAAAAACTTCAGAATTATCAAATTATGCCAGAAGAGAAATAAATAATTTGGGTGGATATGTAGCATTTTCAAAGGAGCTTATAAATGGGGATACAGTGTTTGATTTTGATATTACAAAGCTGTCAATTCACACTAGAGATATAGGGTTAACAGGTATAGAAGTATATGACCTATTACGAGATGAATACAATATTCAGATTGAATTTGGAGATATAGGAAATATTTTAGCCATTATATCTGCAGGCGATAGAATATTGGAAATAGAGAGGTTGATTTCGTCTCTTTCTGAAATCAAAAGGCTGTATTCAAAAGACAAAACTGGTATGCTGGAATCAGAGTATATAACACCTGAAATAGTGTTAACTCCTCAGGAGGCTTTTTACAGCAACAAGAGATCAGTACCTTTAGAAATCAGCCTTGGAGAAATATCATCTGAATTCGTAATGGCCTATCCACCTGGGATTCCAATACTTGCTCCAGGGGAGAGAATCACAAAGGATGTACTGGATTATATTTTTTACGCCAAGGAAAAAGGCTCATTTTTGACTGGAACACAAGACTTAAATATTGAAAACATTAATGTAGTGGAGGGATTATAAGTGGAATTATGGTATACAGAAGAGCATACTGAAAATGTTCGCTTTTCAATAAAGGTAAATAGAGTATTATATAGCGCGCAAAGCGAATTTCAAAGGGTAGATGTTCTGGAATCAGATGAGTTTGGCAGATTTTTGACACTAGATGGACTTATGATGCTAACTGAAAAGGATGAGTTTATATACCACGATATGATAGTACATGTTCCTATGGCTGTAAATCCAAATATCAGAAAAGTATTGGTAATTGGTGGAGGTGATGGTGGAACTGTTAGAGAACTGGTAAGGTATAAAGCCATTGATAGTATAGATATGGTAGAAATAGATAAGCTGGTAGTTGATGTCTGTAGACAGTACTTACCACAGACCGCCAGTAGACTTGATGACCCAAGAGTAACCCTATATTATGAAGACGGTCTGAAGTTTGTTCGTTCCAGGCACAATGAATATGATTTAATCATTGTAGATTCAACAGATCCTTTTGGACCAGGAGAGGGTTTGTTTACAAGGGAGTTCTACGGAAATTGTTATAATGCCTTAAAGGAAGATGGCATATTGGTAAATCAGCATGAAAGCCCTTATTACTCATACTATATAAATTCCATGAAAAGGGCTCATCATAGGATAAGAGAGTTTTTCCAAATTGCAAAAGTATATCAAGCTCACATTCCAACCTATCCTTCAGGGTACTGGCTGTTTGGATTTGCATCAAAGAAATACGACCCTGTTAGGGATTTGAACGAAAAAATATGGAATGAACTGGGATTAAATACTAGGTACTATAATACTGAGCTTCACAAAGGCGCATTTGCAATTCCAAATTATGTAAAGGAGCTACTGGAATATGAATAGAAATATCCATACTTTTATAGGATGTGATGATGAGTATAGTGATAGCAAAATTGTTATATTTGGAGCACCTTTTGATGGCACTACATCATATAGACCTGGAACCCGATTTGCACCATCCCATATAAGAAATGAAAGCTATGGAATTGAAACATATAGCCCCTATTTAGGCCTAGATTTGGAGGATTATAGGATATTTGACGGTGGAGATTTGGAATTAAGTTTCGGAAATACTGAAAAAGCTTTAAACAGTATTGAAAAGTATACTGATAGATTATTAAATGATAATAAGATACCTTTCATGATAGGAGGAGAACATCTGGTTACTCTTGGAGCTGTAAGGGCCTGTAGCAGGTATTATGATAATATGCATATAGTTCATTTTGATGCTCATCCGGATTTGAGAGATGAGTATTTGGGTGAGAAGTTTTCCCATGCTACAGTTATTAGAAGGTGTTGGGACATTGTTGGAGATGGAAGGATATTCCAATTTGGTATAAGAAGTGGAGACAGAAATGAGCTTGAATGGGGAAAGAAACATGTAAATACTAATTTGTTTGACCTTTCAGGAATAGAGGATTTGTTAGAGAGTCTAATCGACAAACCGGTTTATCTAACCATAGACCTGGATGTAATCGACCCATCGGAGTTCCCTGGGACAGGAACTCCCGAGGCTGGAGGTGTAAGGTTTATAGATTTATTGAAAGCACTTAACAGGCTATCAGAATTAAACATTGTAGCATTGGATATGGTGGAGCTATCACCACCATATGATCCAAGTGGTATATCCACATCCCTTTCCTGTAAGCTTATACGTGAACTATTACTTATGATATCAGACAAAAACAAAAGATAATATAGACATTTAATTTAAGAATGATTTGAGTTTTATGGAGAAAAGGTATAAAATATTATTAGATAAAGACCTCGACTATTATGTCGAGGTTATCTAATTAATGAAAGGATTATTGATATGGGAGTTAAATTAGCAATAAGTTTACCAGGATTAATGTTGGCAATAGTAATTCATGAGTTTTTTCATGGATTGGCTGCCTATTTTTTAGGCGATGATACAGCTAAATTATCAGGAAGGCTGTCTTTAAACCCTTTAAAACATTTTGACCTTGTAGGATTTATATTCCTACTGGTATTCAGATTTGGATGGGCAAAGCCTGTTCCAATAAATCCAAGGAATTTTAAGAACCGTAAAAAGGATACTATTATTGTATCTCTAGCTGGGCCTTTTTCAAATATTGTTCTTGCCTTTATAATTGCTTTAATGCTTTCTCATGCCAATATTAGACATTATCTGGCAATTCAGATTTTAATTGATGCATTATGGTACAATATAATGCTGGGATTATTTAACCTGTTGCCTTTTCCACCCTTGGATGGCTCAAAAGTACTTGCAAGTTTGTTGCCAATAAAATATGAATATGTATTTTACAAATATGAAAGATACCTTTACATAATATTGGTTATTTTAATTGCTACGAATTCAATAGACAAGCTTTTAAGGCCTATGATAGAATTCGTTCTGAATCTATTAATAAGATTAATCATAAGATAGAGGGATATATATGGAGTATAAGGTAATATTGGATACTTTCGAAGGACCAATGGATCTGCTATTGCATTTAATAGAAAAATCACAGATAGATATTTATGATATACCCATTAATGAGATAACTGAGCAGTATTTGGATTATCTGGCTAAAATGGGAGATATGGACTTGGAGATAACCAGCGAATTTCTTATAATGGCAGCAACCCTCCTGGAAATAAAATCAAAGATGCTATTACCCATACCCAAAAATGAATATGAACCAGAACAGCTGGAGATGGAACAGATAGACCCCAGATCAGAACTTGTAAGAAGCTTGGTGGAATATAGAAAATATAAATATGCATCTAGTAAACTAAGGGATTTTGAAGAAATTCAAAGCAAGGTCTATTATAAACCTAAGGAGGACCTATCAAGCTTTGATAATGATGATAGCGATATAATTGAAATGGATTTGGATAAATTAGTTTTAGTTTTCAAAAATCTCATGCTAAAAGGAAAAATCAAGGAGAAAACATTAGAATTAAATGAGATTGAAAGAGACGATTACACTCTGGAAGAGTGTATAAAAAAAATAAAGAATAAGCTTAAAAAGAATAAAGTAATAAGGTTTTATGAGCTATTTAATTGCAATACAACAAGGAATGAGATAATATCAATTTTCTTATCCTTGCTTGAACTGGTGAAAAGCAAGTATATTGTCATATATCAAAAGAGGAATTTTGATGAAATATTTATTAGAAGGCTAAAGGAAGAGGGTGATGGGATTAATGGATGAAAAAGAGATAAAAGCTATAATTGAGGCCTTGTTGTTCATATGGGGAGACCCTCTGTCGTTAACTGATATATCCAATATTTTGGAAATGGAGGAACAGCAGGTTCAGAAAATATTGGATGAAATGATGGATGATTTCGAATATAACAGAAGGGGAATCAGAATAATTCGTGTTAGGGATAAATATCAATTAAGCACAAGACCTGAACATTATCAATGGATATCAAAGCTTACGGAAAAAAAGGAAAACAAGGGACTTTCCAATGCAGCCCTTGAAACATTGGCTATTATTGCCTATAAGCAGCCTATTACAAAAAGCGAGGTTGAAGCAATTAGAGGAGTTAGATGTGATAAAGCTATAGATACTCTCCTTAGCAGGAGTTTAATTCGGGAAGTGGGAAGGCTGGATAAAACAGGCAGACCTATAGTATATGGAACTACAGATGAATTTTTAAGGTATTTTGGGCTGGAAGAATTAAAGGACCTTCCTAAGCTGGATGAGCTGAATTCAATAGTTGAAAATATGGAAGAATAATACACATGTCTGTATTATTCTTTTTTTTATGGAAATATTTAATAGTAGATTATTTATTAATGAGGTGAAATGATGAAATGGCTGCTGGTGTTAGTACCATTGATTTCCTTGATTATTGTTTCTTTGTTGATAATGCCTATGAAGCTGGAAATATCATATGTTTTCCATAATGGGAAAAGCAGTTTTGATATATCAACTTCCTACCTTTTTGGATTAATTAGACCTGAAATACAGCCTTTTGATAACAAAAAGGAAGATAAGCAGACTGAGAAGGAAAATAAGCAAATGGAGGATAAATCAAAAGGTTTAAGAAAATATAGTGATTATAGGATAATAATTGACTACATATGGGAAAAGATTGTTATTGAGAAGTTTAAATGGGAAACTGATATAGGGTTACAGGAACCTTATTATTTAAGCATATTATATGGGTTTTTATGGGCAATAAAAAGCTTTATTATAAGCTATATAATGTCCAAAAAAGAAATTGATGATATGGCTATTAATATAACACCTATATATAATACAAATAAAATTGCTACAAGATTTAATTGCATAATAAAGATAAGAATGGTTTATATTATTAACATATGGATTAGGATTCTAAAATCATATAAAGGTGGTGAGGGAAATGTCAGATCATCCAATAGAAGGCTTAATGAAAACTACAATGAATAGCCTGAAAGAGATGGTTGATGTAAACACTATTATTGGAGACCCTGTCCAATCTCCGGATGGGTTGGTCATAATACCTGTATCAAAAATATCCTTTGGATTTGCATCTGGAGGAACTGAATTCGATAGGAGTTCAGAAAACGAAGATAATGATACAAATGTAAAAAGTTTTCCCTTTGGAGGAGGAAGTGGAGCAGGGGTTTCCGTACAGCCAGTGGGATTTATAGTTGCAGGTAATAATCAAATTAAGCTATTAACTGTTGATGAAGGCAATACAGCATTAAGCAACCTGTTTGATTTCATGAATAAAATAACTGATAGTATTCAGCAGGCAATAAACAAGAATAAAAACAATAATGCCAATTCAGATAACAAAGCAAACACCAATACCACAAATCAATAGTTTAATCAGGAAGCAGATATTTTCTGCTTCTATTGCTTTATTGAAGGAGGAATAATTATGACAAGGATAATTACAATCATTATATTAACAATCATATTAGTTAATAATGCAATTTATGCAGCTCCTTTGATAAGCGCTCAAAGTGCTATATTGATGGATGCAGAAACAAAAAGGGTGTTGTTTGAGCAAAATGCTCATGAGAAGCTCCCAATGGCAAGCACTACAAAGATAATGACAGCATTGGTAGCTTTGGAAAAAGGCAACATTAATGATATTGTAGAAATAGATAAGGATGTTGTCGGAATAGAAGGGTCAAGTATATATTTATATGCTGGTGAGAAGATTTCCTTGGAGGATTTACTATATGGTTTGATGTTAAGGTCAGGCAATGATGCAGCCATGGCTATTGGAAAGCATATTGGAGGAGATGTAGGCAGTTTTGTAAATATGATGAATGAAAAATCAAAGGAAATAGGAGCTAATAATACAAATTTTGTAAATCCTCATGGACTCCATGATGATAATCACTATACAACAGCTTATGACCTTGCCTTAATAACAAGCAAGGCAATGGAAATAGAAGAATTTAAGTCAATATCCAGAACAAAATCCTGGATTGCCAACAGGGATAAAAACCAGGTATTCTACAATAAAAATAAGACATTATGGGAATATGAAGGGGGAGATGGAGTAAAGACAGGTTATACTACAAGAGCTGGAAGGTGTTTGGTAACAAGTGCCACAAGAAATGGCATTCAGCTTATTGCAGTTGTACTTAATGACTACAATTGGTTTCAGGATTGCTATACTTTAATGGATTATGGATTCGATAATTTTAATTCTTATGTTATAATTAAAAAAGGACAGCTTATAAAAGAATTACCGGTGCTATACGGTAAAAAGGAAAGCGTTACCGCAGTTTCAGAAAAAGGCTTCAGCTATTTATTAACAGAAGAGGAGTTAGAAAAAATAAAAGTGGATTATAGATTAAAAGAAAATGTTAAGGCTCCTGTTAACAAAGGTGAGGTATTAGGCCATGTAAATGTATATCTGGAAGGAAGGTTGATATATAAAGGAAATATAATTGCCAGTGAAAATATTGATGAAGTTGGTATATTTAGAAAAATCATCGAGAAAATAAAAATTGGAATTAATATTTAAAAGTGAGTAATCCCATTTAAAAAGGGTATTATCATTATGCAATATGGGAGGTTAAATATGAGATTGCAAAAATTTATTGCAATGGCTGGCGTTACTTCGAGAAGAAAAGCTGAAGAGCTAATATTGGAGGGTAAGGTCAAGGTTAATGGTGTAGTGGTTAGGGAATTGGGTACAAAAGTAGACCCGAATAGGGATATTGTTTTGGTTAACAATAAAAAAATCAAACCTGTTGAAAAAAAGGTATATATTTTATTAAATAAGCCTGAAGGATATGTAACAAGCCTTAAGGATACACACAGTAATAAAGTAGTGCTGGATCTTGTGAAAGATATTAAAGAGCGTATTTTCCCCGTAGGAAGACTTGATAAGGATACCTCAGGTTTATTAATTATGACAAATGATGGAGATTTGGCTTATAAGTTAACCCATCCAAAACATGAAGTGTGGAAGAAATACATTGCACTGGTAAAAGGATATCCAGACAACAATAAATTGGAAAAGTTGAGGAATGGAGTAGAAATTGATGGAAGATTAACAAGCAAAGCCTATGTAAAGTTAATCAGAAGAAATGCTAATACCACATTGCTGGAAATATCCATACATGAAGGAAGAAATAGACAAGTTAGAAAGATGTGCGAGAACATTGGACATCCTGTAATAGAGTTAAAAAGGGTGGCTATAGGAAATATAAAGCTTAATGGCTTGGAAAAAGGAAAATGGAGATACTTAAATGAAAAGGAAATAGAATATTTGAAAAATATTTGACAAACAAACTCTTATTATTGTATTTTATGCTATAATATAGTAGATTTGGTGTTATATATGGGATACAATACTTTTAAAAATGCTGTAGAAACTGCTAAAAATATAATGAAAGCTTATGTTAAAACTGGACAAATTGCATTGGACTGCACAGTTGGAAATGGAAACGATACGTTGCTCCTTTCCCTTTTAGTAGGAGAAAAGGGAAAGGTATATGGATTTGATATTCAATCTGTTGCAATTGAGAGGACAAGAGAAAGACTCAGGAATGAAGGACTGGAAGACAGAGTAATACTAATAAACGACAGTCATGAGCATATAGACAGATATATCTCTGAAGGAATAGATTTCATAGTATATAATCTTGGATATCTTCCAAAGGGTAGCAAAGAGATAAGGACTAATGCAGATTCTACTTTGAAGAGCATAAAAAAAGCACTTTTTTTGCTTAAAAAAAATGGATTATTATTGGTTACATGTTATACAGGCCATGAAGGTGGTATGGAGGAATGGAAAGCCTTAAAAGAATATCTTAAGGGGCTTGATCAAAACGTTTACAGCGTTTTAGAGTTTAATTTTATCAATCAAAAAAACAATCCTCCAATACTTTATGGTATTGAGAAAAATAGCTAGGAGGGGTAAATTTGACAGGTATTAAGATTACAGAAACTGTATTTAGAGATGCACATCAATCCTTGATTGCTACAAGGATGAAAACAGAGGATATGTTGCCCATAGCTCAAAAGATGGACAAAGTAGGGTTTTATGCCTTGGAAGTATGGGGTGGAGCTACATTTGATGCTTGTCTTCGCTTTTTAAACGAAGATCCATGGGAGAGATTAAGGGCATTAAGAAAGGCTTTTAAGAATACAAAGCTTCAAATGCTGTTAAGAGGTCAGAACTTATTAGGATATAAGAATTATCCTGATGATGTAGTTGAGGAGTTTATAAAGAAATCCATTGAAAATGGCATAGATATAATCAGAATATTTGATGCATTGAATGATACAAGAAATATAAGCAAGTCCATTGAAGCAACAAAAAAATATGGAGGCCATGCTCAGGCAGCTATTTCATATACAACTAGCCCTGTTCATAATATAGAATACTATGTAAATTTAGCAATAGAGATGGAAAAAATGGGGGCAGATTCAATATGTATAAAGGATATGTCAGGAATATTGCTTCCTTATGTTGCTGAAAAGCTAGTCAGGGAGCTAAAAAAGAACATAAGGGTCCCATTGGAAATCCACTCTCATTTTACAAGTGGAATTGCAAACCAGACCTATATGAAAGCCATAGAAGCTGGAGTAGATATTATTGATACTGCCATGTCTCCTTTAGGAATGGGTACCAGTCAACCTGCAACTGAACCTATGATTGCTTCTCTTGAAGGTTCAGAATTTTATCCTGATATTGATATGAATCTTTTACTTGAAATAACAGATTATTTCAAAAATTTAAGAGAAAAATACGAAAAAGAAGGCTTATTAAACAATAAGGTTTTAACTGTAGATGTAAGGACTCTAAAATATCAGATTCCAGGAGGTATGCTTTCCAATCTGGTTTCCCAGCTTCAACAGCAAGGTGCTTTGGATAAGTTTGAAGAGGTGTTGGAAGAGGTGCCTAGAGTAAGGGAAGATCTGGGATTTCCTCCACTGGTAACTCCTATGAGTCAAATGGTAGGCACACAGGCTGTTTTAAATGTTATATCTGGAGAAAGATATAAAATGATACCCAAAGAAGTGAAAAACTATGTAAAAGGGCTATATGGAAGACCTGCTGTACCAATAAAGGAGGATATAAGGAAAACGATTATCGGAGATGAAGAGGTATTTACTGGAAGGCCTGCAGATTTACTAGAACCACAGCTTGAGAAGTATAGAAACGAGATTAAGGAGTATATAGAACAGGATGAAGATGTGCTTACTTATGCACTATTCCCTCAAGTAGCAATTGAGTTCTTTAAGTTCAGGCAATCTAAAAAATATAGGATTGATAATCAATTGCTTGATAATGAAAACATGGTATATCCAGTGTAAAATAGACTTAATTAATGTACTCCAATGGATGGAATTATATTCATCTATGGAGTGCTTTTTTTTGAAATAAAACTTGCAAATGCTGTAAAAATAATGAAATTTATCTTGCAAATTTTGGTCGATTTTGTTATTATTAATTTGAAAACGATTTTCATATAAGGGGGATGTAATGTTTGAAAGCCTTAAAAAGCGAAAAGCTTAACGTTGAAGAGGAATTATGTAAAGGATGCGGAATATGTGTAACTTTCTGTCCTAAGAATGTACTAAAAATAGAGGATGGCAAGGTTGCAATAGTTGATATAGATTCATGTATACAATGTGGTCTCTGCGAATTAAGATGTCCTGATTATGCTATATATTTAGGGGGTAAGTAAAGTGACCGAGAATAATAAAAGATTAATGCAAGGAAATGAAGCTTGCGTTGAAGGTGCAATAGCAGCTGGAATGAGGTTTTTTGCAGGATACCCTATTACTCCATCTACTGAAATTGCAGAGATTTCAGCAGCTAAATTGCCAAGAATAGGCGGTAAATTCATTCAGATGGAAGATGAAATTGCAAGTATAAGTGCAATAATTGGTGCTTCATTGACTGGTGTAAAGGCAATGACTGCTACAAGTGGCCCAGGTTTCTCATTAAAGCAGGAAGGTATAGGGTATGCTATTATGGCAGAAGTTCCGTGTGTTATTGTAAATGTACAAAGGGGAGGGCCAAGCACCGGATTGCCTACTTCTCCAGCCCAAGGCGATATTATGCAAGCCAGATGGGGTACTCATGGAGAGCATTCCATTATAGCTTTATATCCATCAACGGTAAAGGAGATATTTGATACTACCATTAGGGCTTTTAACTTATCAGAAAAATACAGAACTCCCGTAATACTTTTAATGGATGAAGTTATAGCACATATGAGAGAAGCAGTAGATTTGCCTGATATAAGCGAAATTAAAATCTACAACAGGAAAAAACCATCTGTAGGTCCTGAAGAATATAAACCTTACAAAGTGTTAAAAGGAAATATTGTGCCTGAAATGGCAAATATAGGAGAAGGGTACAGATATCATGTTACAGGCCTTATACATGATGAATCTGGCGCTCCTACAAATGATAATAGAATAGCAGAGGAACTAGTACTTAGATTGGTCAATAAAATTGAAAATAACCTGGATGACATAGTCTATTATGAAAAATATGAGCTGGATGATGCAGAAGAAGCTATTGTAGCCTTTGGAGCAACTGCAAGATCTGCAAAATCCGCAATAGATACATTAAGAGCTAAAGGCAGAAGAATAGGTATGTTTAGGCCTATTACTATTTGGCCATCTCCCAAAAAACAGCTAACAGAATTAGCAAAAAAGGTTAAAAGGATAATGGTGGTTGAAATGAATATGGGACAGTATTTACTGGAAGTTGAAAGAATTGCAGGAAAATACACAGAAGTACTTGGATATGGCAGAGTAAATGGAGAATTAGTTACCCCTAAGGAAATTGTTAGATTTGTTGAGGAGGGTTAATATTGGGCAATAATCTGATTGAAAAATATTATAGAACTGAAAGGCTTCCACATATATGGTGCCCTGGATGTGGAAACGGAATAGTATTAAGAGCAATAGTCAAAGCAATAGATAATCTGGGTCTTAATAAAGATGATATTTGCGTAGTATCAGGAATAGGATGTTCATCAAGAGCTACAGGCTACCTTGATTTTAATACAGTTCATACAACCCATGGCAGGGCATTGGCATTTGCAACGGGGATTAAACTTGCAAACCCTAACCTTCATGTAATAGTCATTACAGGCGATGGAGACTGTGCAGCAATTGGTGGCAATCACCTTATACATGCTGCAAGAAGAAATATTGATATAACAACAGTTGTATTTAATAACAATATATACGGTATGACTGGTGGACAGTATTCACCAACTACTCCTACCGGGGACAAGGGAACTACTGCACCTTATGGCAATATTGATCCTAATTTTGATTTATGCGAGCTGGCCAAATCTGCAGGAGCAACCTATGTAAGCAGGTCTACTGTCTATGGTGCAAATATGATTACAAAACAGGTTGAAGAAGGAATAAAGAACAAGGGATTTTCATTTATTGAAGCATTAACTATATGCCCAACCTATTATGGAAGAAAGAATAAAAAAGGAGATGCACCAGAGATGATTAATCAGCTAAAGGAAATGACCATTAATATAGATGCTTATTATAAGCTTCCTCAGGAAAAAAGAGAAGGTAGAATAGTCATAGGAGAACTATATAGAGTGCAAAGGGAAGAATATATTGAGAAATATAACAGGCTGATTAATTCTTTTTAAAGGAGAGATACTTGATGGAGTTTAGAGAATTTAGACTAAGCGGCTCTGGAGGGCAGGGACTTATACTAGCAGGTATTATATTAGCTGAAGCTGCTTTAAAAGATGGTAAGAATGTAGTCCAAAGTCAATCCTATGGACCTGAAGCCAGAGGAGGGGCCAGTAAGGCTGAGGTAATAATAAGTGACAAGGATATTAATTATCCTAAAGTTGAAAAATGCGATGTACTGCTTGCTCTAACTCAGAAAGCTTATGATAAATATATCAGTACGTTAAAAACAGGCGGAGTACTTATAAAGGACGATAAAATAGCTGAAACCCAAAAAAGGGATGATATTGAGGTATATTCAGTGCCTATATTATACACTGCAAATGAAGTACTTAAAAAACCAATGGTTGCCAATATGATAGCTTTAGGTTGTATTTATGAAGTAACCAGAGTGATAAATAAAGATTCTCTGGAAGAGGCAGTATTAAATAGAGTTCCTCAAGGTACTGAGGAGTTGAATAAAAAAGCCTTATGTGAAGGTTATAGGCTAATAGAATCAGTAAAAGGAAAGGTATGCCATGAAATATAATGATATAATCAAAGTAATTCAAAAAGAATACCCAAGATTAAGCAAAGGTCATAGACTAATTGCAGAATACCTTATCAATCATTATGACACTGCTGCCTTTATGACTGCAGCAAGCTTGGGAGAAACTGTGGGGGTAAGTGAATCAACTGTAGTTAGATTTGCAAATGTATTAGGGTATGAAGGTTACAGAGAGTTACAAAAGGAACTTCAGGAGTTAGTAAAGAGCAAACTGACTACAGTTCAAAGAATATCCCTAAGCTCTGAATTTTCAAACTTTGAAAATGCATTAAGGGAAGTAATAAAAAAAGATATTCATAATATAGAAAACATACTTAAGGAAATAGACTATAGGGCATTTCATGAAGCATTAAATATAACATTGGAAGCTGAGCATGTATATATACTGGGATTGAGAAGTTCTTCATTTTTGGCAGGATATTTGGGATTTTATCTAAACTTCATACTGGATAATGTTAAAATCATCACTGCTGGGCCAAATGATGTATTTGAACAGCTTTTTAAGGCTAATAAAAGGGATGTAATAATAGGTATCAGCTATCCTAGATACTCAAAAAGAACTCTTGAGGCATTAGATTATGCTAAAGGAAAAGGATGTAAGGTTTTAACCATTACTGATAGCCTAATGTCACCTGCAAATCAATATTCAGACTGTACATTAATAGCCAGCAGTAATATGATATCATTTGTTGATTCCCTTGTAGCTCCAATGAGCTTGATAAATGCATTTATTATTGCCCTGGGTACCAAAAAAGGAAAGCAGATTACTGATTACTTCGAGGATTTGGAAAATATATGGAAGAAACATGATGTATACATTACGAATAACAACCATAACAAAGAATAGCAATAAAATAGCCATGATGAAAACAAGAAATCATGGCTATTTTTACAGAGATAAATATCATATTTAATGTTATCATAAATGATAATCAAAAAACATACAAATTTTCTCTTTTTTTGTTATAATCTATATATAAAACAAAACAGGAGGTATATCATGACTAAAATCTACCTAGCTAGACATGGAGAATCCCAATGGAATATATTAAAAATGATACAAGGCCAAAAAGATGTTCCATTAACTGAAAAAGGAATAAATCAAGCTAAACTATTGGGAAAAAGGCTTAAAGGTGAAAAAATAAAAAAAATATATTCCAGTGATCTATTGAGGGCTTATGAAACAGCAAAAATAGTTGGAGAGATTATCAACGTTGAAGTAATAGCCTTAAAAGAATTTAGAGAAATTAACTTTGGTATATGGGAAGGCATGTCCAATGATGAGCTTTATAAATATTATGAGGAAGAATATGAGCTGTGGCTTAGAAACCCTGAAAAGCTTATTCTTGAAGGTGCAGAAACCTTATACGATTTACAAAATAGAGCTATTAGCGGAATAAATAAAATAATTAATACAAAGGATAGTAGTATAAATAATATTTTAATAGTTTCCCATAGCGCAACAATTAAAGCTATAATTTTAGGCTTATTGGATATGGATATATCACATTATAAGAATCTAGCGTTAGATAATGTCAGTCTAAGCATTATAGAGTTTAGAAAATATAATAATGTGCTAAAATTATTTAATGATACAAGCCACGTAAAGGAGCGTTGATTTCGTGAAAGTAGCCGTAATTGGAGGAGGACCTTCAGGTATTATTGCTTCAGGATTTGCAAGCTCTAGAGGATTGGATGTAACATTATTTGAAAGAAACAATAAGCTGGGAAAAAAATTATATATAACAGGTAAGGGAAGATGCAATGTAACAAATAGTTCTCCTATAGATGATTTTTTTGATAAGGTTATTACTAATAGTTCATTTTTATACAGCAGTTTTTACTCTTTTACTAATGAGGACATTATGAATTTAATTGAAAGATTTGGAGTAAAGCTAAAAGTAGAAAGAGGAGGCAGGGTTTTCCCATTATCTGACAAATCCAGCGACATAATAAAAGCTTTTGAAAGATTCTTGGAACATAATAAAGTAAAAGTTAAATTGAACACTAGGATAATAGATGTTGAGTATAGTAAAGGAAAATTTTTGCTTATTTCAGAAAATGGAAATGAAGGTATATTTGATAGGCTGATTATATCAACAGGAGGAAAATCATACCCTGCTACCGGGTCCACTGGAGATGGCTACATGTTTGCCAAAAAACTTGGTCACACCATAACACCACTAAAGCCTTCTCTGGTACCTATGGAAACAAAAGAAGAATGGGTTAAATCCCTAATGGGTTTATCTCTGAAAAATGTGACTTTGGCGGCATTCATAAATGGCAGAAAAATACATGAGGAGTTCGGTGAAATGCTATTTAGCCATTACGGAATTACAGGTCCAATTGTTCTATCAATGAGCAATGTAATAAATAAATATGATAATAAAAGCATTCACTTGATAATTGACTTAAAACCAGCACTTTCAATTGAAAAACTAGACCAGAGAGTTTTAAGGGATTTTGAGCTGTATAAAAACAAGCAGATAAAAAACGGCCTAATTAAATTATTACCTCAAAAGCTTATTCCAGTTGTAATTAAAATAGCATACATCGATGAAACGAAACAGGTAAACCAGATTACAAAGGAAGAAAGAAGACGAATCGTTGAAACCATCAAGGGATTACCTTTAACATTCAAGAAGTTTAGACCTATAGAAGAAGCCATAGTAACCTCTGGAGGGGTATCTACAAAAGAAATAAATCCTTCTACTATGGAATCCAAAATAGTTCCAGGACTTTTCTTTACCGGCGAGGTTATAGATGTTGATGCATTAACTGGAGGATATAATCTGCAAATTGCCTATTCAACAGGCTATGTGGCAGGTATGAATGTATAGGTTTGAATATTTACCCTTATAAAATCTTCATTAACTGTAAACAATATGCATAAAGTTATAGTAGTAATAAGATTCAGGGGGTAAATATGAAAACAGCATTTAATATTTTCGAAAAGGCTATATCATTATTATTGATATTATCTTTTTCTTTCTTAATAATAGTTCAGTATATTAACTATAGAGGCGACCTTTCAATTAAAACTTCCTTGTTTGATGATGATAGCCTTGAATACATATTAAAAGAGGAATCATTGGAGAAAGGCATAATTATACTCAAAAATCTGGACTCTCAGTATAATGACATAAGCATTCTGGTAAATGGTGAATACGTATCAGATTTTAAAGAAAATGATGAAGTTGAAATACCGGTATATAATAATGACATAGTAGAAATAGATGGAACTAGATACAGCAATAGGGTAAACATAAAAGTAGTTGGTATTAGTAAGAATATCAGCATCCCTAAACTCAATGAAATAGTTACAACTTCACAAAGTATAGAAATATTAGGAAGAGTTCAAATAAAATAAACTTGTTTGCTATCTGTTTTTAATATATAATTAGTTAGAGGAAGTGATGCTAGTGAATGTTGTAGCTATAAGAGGAGCTACTACTGTTGAAAATAACAGTAAATCCGATATCATAGAAGGAACAAAGGAATTATTATTAAATATTATCAAAGCAAATAACTTAATAAAGGAAAATGTTATTAGTATCATATTTTCATCAACTAAAGATCTGGATTGTGAATACCCTGCTAAGGCTGCAAGGTTGTTAGGATATACTCAATGTGGATTAATGTGTTTTGCAGAAATGGACGTTAAAGGTAGCATTGGAAAATGTATTAGGGTTCTAATACTTTACCAGGACCCAAACTTAAAACAAGCAGATATTAAACACATATACCTTAAGAATGCAAAAGCATTAAGACCTGATTTAAGTGAATAGCAACAACAATGCCACCAACAGGTGGTTATTATTTTATCGGGAGGTAAATATGGAAAATAGGAGATTGGTTATTGCTGTAGATGGCCCTGCTGGAGCCGGAAAAAGCACTATAGCTAAGAAAGTGGCGCAAAAATTAAACATTGAATATATCGATACAGGTGCAATGTATAGAGCCTTAACACTGAAGGTTATAAGGTCAAATGTTGAAATTGATAACGTAGAAGAAATACTTAAAATAATGGAATCCACATCTATAGAGTTTATAGATAACCACATATATTTAGATGGGACAAGGGTAGATGAGGAAATAAGGGAAAATATTATTAATACAAAAGTATCATTTATAGCTAAAATCAAAGAAGTAAGGCAAATGATGATTAAGCTTCAAAGGAAAATGGCAGAATATACCAATGTGATTATGGATGGAAGGGATATAGGTACAGTGGTTTTACCAAATGCCAATTACAAATTTTTTATAACAGCTTCTGTAGAAGAAAGAGCTAAAAGAAGATATAAAGAATTAATTGAAAAAAACAATGAGAATATAACTTATGAAAAAGTTCTGGAAGAAATTAAAGAAAGGGATAAAATAGATAGCACCAGAAAAATAGCCCCACTAAAAAAGAGCCCTGACGCCTATGAAATTGATACTACCAACAAAACAATAGAAGAATGTGTAGATGAAATAATAAACATAATCGAAGGGAGGTAAGATATTGTATTTTTACAAATTTGCAAGAATCCTCATGTCAATTATATTTAAATTCTTCTATCGTGTTGAAGTTACAGGTATTGAAAATATACCACAAGAAGGAAGATTAATTCTTTGCTCAAATCACATAAGCGTATTGGATCCTATTCTTTTAGGTATTTCCATAAGAAGGCCTATTTCCTTTATGGCAAAAAAGGAACTGTTTGAGAATAAACTTGTTGGCAAAATATTATCAATGCTCACAGCATTCCCTGTGGACAGGGGAGAATCAGATCTTTCTGCCATCAGAAATTCTATAGATATATTAAAAAATGAAAGAATATTAGGCATATTTCCTGAAGGAACGAGAACTTCCAAAATAGATATAGAGTCCGCCAAGCCGGGAGTAAGCTTAATAGCATATAGAAGTAAATCTCCTGTAATTCCAGTATACATTGAATCCAGTTATAGGCTTTTTTCTAAAGTAAAGATTATAATAGGCAAACCTATATCATTCAGCTACGATAAAAAGCTTAAAACTGAAGACCATAAAAATATCAGCAAATATATATTAGAATCCATTTATTCATTAAAAAATAAATAGGGGGAAAGAAAGTGAAAATCATTATTGCTGAACATGCAGGATTTTGCTTTGGAGTCAAAAGAGCTGTTGAAACTGCTGAAAAGATTCTAAAAGAATCTGGCAGTGAAAATTTGTATTCATTTGGTCCTTTGGTACACAATTCTCAAGTAGTTGAGAAGTTTAATAAAGAAGGTTTAAATGTTGTAGAAGATATAGATAGCATATCCACTGGCAAGGTAATAGTAAGGTCTCATGGCATACCTGAAAGCTTACAAAGATTAATAGAAGAAAAGAAAATTGAACTAATAGATTGCACTTGCCCATTTGTTAAATCAGTTCATAATAAGGTTAGCAACTATTATAAAGAAGGATATCAGATTGTAATTATTGGAGATAAAGACCATCCAGAAGTAATTGGAATAAATGGCTGGTGCAATAATGCTGCAGTAATCATAAATAGTGAAGAAGAAGCAAAATGCCTTCCACATTATGATAAAATATGCGTAGTTTCACAGACTACAAATACCTTTAATAAATTTAATAACATTGCAAACATTATTAAAAACAAAGGTAATGAAGTAAAGATTTTTAATACCATATGTAATGCTACACAAAAAAGGCAATCAGCATGCGAGGAATTAGCAAAAAAAGTAGATGCAATGATTGTTATTGGAGGATACCACAGCTCAAATACAAATAAGCTTGTAGAAGTAAGCAAAAGGCATTGTTCCAATACTTACCACATAGAAGTTGCAAAAGAATTACCTTTACAAGAGCTATCAAAATTTAATACAATAGGAATAACTGCAGGTGCTTCAACACCTGATTGGATAATTAAGGAGGTTGTTGATACAATGAATAATATCAATAATGATGAAATGTTAGATGCAATAGAAAAATCATTTACAAGGATAAATAGGGGGGACATAGTTAAGGGAAAAGTAATCTATGTAACAGATAACGAGATAATGGTAAATATAAACTATAAATCTGACGGAATAGTGACTAAAGACGAATTATCAAGTGATCCAGATGTAAATCCCAAAGACCTTTTTAAAGAAGGAGATGATATTGAGGTATATGTTGTTAAATTAGATGATGGAGAAGGCAATGTAGTGCTTTCATACAAGAGAATGGAAACAATTAGAGGATGGGAAAAATTAGAAGAAGCTTTTAATAATAAAACAGTAGTAGAATGTAAGGTTCTGGACAACATAAAAGGTGGATTATCTGTATTGGTATATGGAATAAAAGGATTCATACCTGCATCACAGGTATCAATAAAATACGTTGATGATCTGTCAAAATACAAAAATATGAAATTAAAAGCCAAAATTATTGACTTTGATAAAGACAAAAATAGAGTAGTATTATCTAGTAAAGAAGTTGAAAAGGAAGAGATAGAAAAGAAAAAGGAAGAACTTTGGAACAGCTTAAAAATTGGCGATGTTATTGAAGGAACAGTAGTAAGGCTGGCAGACTTTGGCGCTTTTGTAGATATTGGTGGTATAGATGGACTTATTCATATATCTGATTTATCCTGGTTCAGAGTTAATTCTCCTTCTGAAATAGTAAATGTAGGTGATATCGTAAAAGTACAGATCTTAGATTTTGATAAGGAGAAAAATAAAGTTTCTCTTGGACTAAAGCAGACCTTACCAAAGCCATGGGATGTATTTGTACAAAACAATAAAGTAGGAGATGTAGTTACTGGAAAGGTTGTAAGCCTTCTGGACTTTGGTGCCTTTGTAAGGTTAAAGGAAGGTGTTGAAGGATTGGTTCATGTTTCTCAAATATCTACTGAACATGTCAAAAAACCTTCTGATAAATTAAAGGTAGGAGATATTGTTACTGTTAAGATTATGGATATAAACGAAGAAGATAACAGAATAAGTTTAAGTATGAAAGCCATAGAAGAAGAAAATTCCAAAAAAGAAGAAGTAAAAATAGTAAATGAGGATATGAATGTAAGCATAGCTGATTTTATGGAAAAAGATAAATAAATTGTAAAGGGTTTTGATGTATAATAATCATCAATTTGTAAAAAATATTTTATGTAACCTCTCAAAACTACATCAAGACCCCCTTTACGAATTTTCTGTGGTTTTCATGCCACAGAAAATTTTTTATATAATTAATTTAAGAAGGGGATGATATGGAGCAATTTGAAATATTTAAAAAAAGAATAAATAACCTCATAAATATAGATTTAAACCTATATAAGGAAAATCAAATGCTAAGAAGAATAACATCATTGATGAAAAGAAACGGATTTGACAGTTTTGAAGAATACTATGCACATTTAGAAACTGACAGATCGTTGTTAGACCAATTTATAGATTATTTAACCATTAACGTTTCAGAATTCTTCAGAAATCCTTCACAATGGGAAGTGCTTCAAAAAGATATATTACCTAGTATTATAACTAAATTGAATAGACCTCTCAACATCTGGAGTTCAGCTTGTTCTACTGGAGAAGAACCATATTCGCTGGCGATGCTCCTTACAAAGTTTTACAGGCTGGAAGAAATAAATATATTAGCTACTGATATAGATACAGTTGCAATTGAAAAAGCAAAAAAAGGTATATATGACGAAAAAGCCATATCAAAGGTTCCCATTGAATTCCTTGATAGATTTTTTGAAAGCTATCACAAATCATACAAAATAAAGGATGAAATAAAAAATACTGTCAGATTTGAAAGAATAGACTTACTGAAAGACCCTTTCCCAAAGCACATGGATTTGATTTTGTGCAGAAATGTCATTATCTATTTTACTTCTGAAGCAAAGGATATGATATATACAAAATTCTATAATAGCCTAAATGATAATGGTATATTATTTGTAGGCAGCACTGAACAGATATTGACTCCTGAAAAGTACAGCTTCAAACCAGTAAAAACTTTTTTTTATACAAAATATGAAAGATAAGGGGGAGAAAACAGTTGAATACAAAAGAGTTTTTGATTAAACTATGCAACAGTCGCAGCGTTTCTGGACACGAATCAGACGTAGTCCAATTAATTGAGTCTGCTTTTTCCAAATATTCTGATAGTATAAAAGTTGATAATCTGGGAAATGTGATTATTTTAAAGAAAGGCAAAAATAACATTTCCAATTCAAAAGCAATGATTGCTGGCCATATGGATGAAATTGGACTAGTAGTCAAATCAATTGAAGAAAATGGATTTATTAAATTTACAAATATAGGTGGCATTGACCCAAGAACTATACTAAGCCAGGAAGTAACAGTTCATGGCACAAAAGACCTATTTGGAGTTATAGTATCTAAACCCCCACACTTGCAGGAAGAATCAGAAAACGAAAAGGCACTCAAGATGGACGAGCTGTATATTGATTTGGGCTATGACAATAATACAGTTAAGAATTACGTTAATATAGGGGATATAATCACAATAAACAGAGAGATAAAAGAGCTTAGAGGAGATAGACTAGCCGGTAAGTCATTAGATGACAAAGCAGGAATAGCCTCTATGTATGAATGTATTAAAGAGCTATCCAAAATAGAACATGAATTAGATATATATTTCGTCTGTACAGTTCAAGAAGAAGTTGGACTGAGAGGAGCAACTACAAGCGCCTATAAAATAAATCCTGATTTTGGTGTAGCTATTGATGTTGGATTTGCTTCAACTCCAGAATTGCCTAAGAAACATACAATTGATATGGGAATGGGGCCTGGCATTACCATCGGTGGAAATATTCATCCTAAATTAAGAGAAAAATTAGTTGAAACAGCAAAGGAATACAATATACCTTTCCAGTATGAAGTTGCACCAGGAGGTATAGGTACAGACGCTAATGCCATGCAAATTACCAGAGAAGGTATCCCAACCTTGAACTTATCCATTCCATTAAGATATATGCATACTTCTGTTGAAGTTGTAGACATGAAGGATATCAAAAACACAGCAAAATTATTGGCCTTTTTCATAGCTTCTATTACAAGTGATAATTTGGAGGGGTTATTATGCTATTAAAAAAGCTTACTGAAGCTTCTGGAGTTTCAGGTAATGAAAAGGAAGTAAGAGATATTATAATATCTGAAATCAAGGATTATGTTGATGACTTAAAAGTTGATAAGCTTGGCAATGTCATTGCATACAAAAATGGAAAATCAAGTTCAAAAATATTTATGATTACAGCACATATGGATGAAGTAGGACTTATTGTTACAGATATAGATGATAAGGGACTGATAAAATTTACAACTGTTGGCGGAATTGATAAGAGAATCCTAGTGTCAAAACCTGTACTTATTGGAGATAGCAAAATACCTGGAGTAATTGGATCTAAGCCAATACACCTGCAGAAAAAAAGCGAAAGGGAAAAGGCAATAGATATTGATAGCCTATATATTGATATAGGAACTGATACAAAAGATGAAACTTCTAAATATGTAAAAATAGGAGATTATGTTGCTTTCGACAGCATATATGTAGAATTTGGAGATAATATGATTAAAGCAAAAGCACTTGATAACAGGGTAGGTTGCAGCCTTCTTGTAGAATTAATTAAAGAAGTAAAGGATATAAGTTTTTATGGAGTATTTACTGTAATGGAGGAAATAGGCTTAAGAGGTGCAGGCCCTGCTGCATATTATGTTGACCCTGATATAAGTATAGTACTAGAAGGTACACTTTGTTTTGATGTACCTAAAATTGACTCCCATCTCATTCCTACATATATAAATAAGGGACCAGCTATTTCACTAATGGATAGGACAACCATATTTAATAAGGCATTGAGAGAAAGAATTGTAGATATTGCAATAAAAAACAATATACCATATCAATACAGGAAATCTTCTATGGGAGGCAATGATTCAGGTAGAATTCATACTACAAAAGAAGGCTCTGTTACTGCTACCATATCAGTACCCTGCAGGAATATACACTCACCAACATCTGTCATGAGTAAGAAGGATTATGAAAATACGTATAAACTATTAAAGGCTATTTTGAAAGAATATGAGAAAGGAGAATTTACAGATGGAATTTAATAGCAAATTATTAGAAGAACTGGTTAAAACCTATGGACCTTCTGGCAATGAAACAAGGATTTGCAACTACATAAAAGGGCAAATAGAGAATTATGTAGATGAAATAATAATAGATAGCCTTGGAAATCTTATAGCCAGAAAAAAAGGAAATGGAAAGAAGATAATGATTGCTGCTCACATGGATCAAATTGGCCTTATGGTTACAGATATCGATGATAATGGATTTTTAAGATTTACAAACATTGGAGGCGTATCTCCTCTGGTTTCATTGCATCAGCATGTAATATTTGAAAACGGTGTATTAGGTATAATTGCAAAAGAACCAGTAGAGGATATTTCAAAACTGAGACTGTCAAACATGTATATTGACATAGGTGTAAAGGATAAAAAAGAAGCTGAAAGCCTTGTTAATATAGGGGATGTATGTGTGTACCTTCCACATTATTGTGAAAATGAAAACACAGTATTTACAAGCGCATTAGATGACAGAATTGGGTGCTATATTGCCATAGAGGCTATTAAGGCTATAGAGAACCCAATTAATGATTTGTATTTTGTGTTTACTGCACAGGAGGAGGTTGGCACAAGGGGTGCCAAGACTTCTGCTTATAGGATAGATCCTGACATTTGCATATCTATAGATGTTACTGGCAGCGGAGATACTCCAAAGGCTAAAACATTTGCAGTGGGATTAGGCAAAGGGACTGCCATTAAAGTTAAGGATCAATCTATACTAACTCATCCTAAATTAAGAAATATTATGATTGAAGTAGCTAAAAACAACAACATACCTTATCAGCTTGAGGTTCTGGAATATGGGGGTACAGATTCCGGAGCTGTACATTTAACAAAGGAAGGCGTTCCTTCAGGCGTCATTTCCATTCCTACAAGATATGTTCATTCAACAACTGAAATGGTCTCCAAGAACGATGTTATGAATTCATTAAAACTGCTTATAAAGCTATTAGAGCATAACATAGAGTTTTAACAAAGAGCCAGATTATCGGCTCTTTGTTTTTTTATGGATTTATTGGAGAATAGTGACAGATTATATCAATATCTATCACATTAAATATTAATTTTTGTAAAGGATATTAAACTGTTTTAAAGAATACTATTATAATATTGCTAGTAAGGGGGTATGGTGATGGTAGATGTCGATAAGGAATATAGTATATCTGAAGTATCTGAAATAACTGGCTATCCTCCTCATGTGTTAAGATTCTATGAAAAGGAGTTTGAATTAGACATACCAAGAAATGATTCAAACCACAGATATTATACCTACAATGAAATTGAAATGTTTCAATATATTAAGTCCTTGCAGGAAAAAGGCTTCAGCAATAAACAGATAAAACTCATACTGAAATCTCCAGAAGTATTAGTTAATTCAGATAATGAAATTGCTTTAACAAATATAACTCCTCAGGATAATATAAATATTATATTACTTGCAAAGGAAATCTCACAAAATATGCAGGATAGCTTTTTCAATAGGCTTATTGATATACTAGAGAGCAATAAGGAGCATAATACTCAAATTATAAAAGAGCTGACTGATGAAATTATCGCATTAAGGAATGAGTTAAATAGCAAAGAACGGGATGTTTTAATCTGCGAAAATGCAAAATTGAAGATGAAGGTTAAGGAGAAATCCTATGAAGTGGCTGAGCTTAAGGAAAAAATAAAAAGGCTGGAGAATAACAGGGGGTTCTTCAAAAGAATATTTCATAGAGGCAAAAAAAATTTATGAATACTAATGAATAGAATCTTGCAATTTAATTATATAAATAAATATTTTTAGTTAATATTTAGATATATTTTGCAATTTATTAAAATTGTAATCTAATTTTCAGAAATATGTCTTGTATTATAGAGTTGCTTGTGTTATAATTTACTTAAATAAAGCGATAATGAAATAAAGCGAAAGGATAGATAACATGAAGCAAAATAATAATCTTCTCAAATTTAATCACAAGCATAATTCTAAGAGCTGCGGAGCAATTACCTGCATCAATAATGTATGTGGCACTTGCATTAAAGATAAAAAAGACAAATGTGAACTATATGAAAATGTACTTATTCAGGAATATTAAAATTTGATAGAAATAATATTAGGAAATAGCCTATTGCATGCAATAGGCTATTAATATTTAATTGTTCTTTTTTCTTGCATACTTTGCTATAATAATAGATAGTTAGTGATAAGGAGGAAAACTAATGAAGAAAAAATACACTATTGTAACTTACGGTTGCCAAATGAATGAGCATGATTCAGAAAAAATATCGTGGATATTAGAAAATTTAGGGTATGAATGGACTGAAAATAAGGAAGATAGTGATTTTATAGTATATAATACATGTTTAGTCAGGGAAAATGCAGAATTGAAAGTATATGGACAATTAGGCGCTTTAAAAGATCTGAAAAGAAAAAATCCTGATTTAATCCTTGCAGTCTGTGGCTGCATGATGCAAAGAGAGGAAGCTAGAAGGGTAATACTTGATAAATATAGACATGTGGATATAATCTTTGGCACAAATAACATTCACAAGCTGCCATTGCTAATTGACAGACACAAACAGACTAATGAAACTGTTGTTGATATAGTAGAAGATACCAGAGATATTGATGATAATATTGAAGCCAATAGAAAATATGGTTTTAAGGCTTTTGTAAACATCATGTATGGATGCAACAATTTCTGTACCTATTGTATCGTTCCCTACACAAGAGGAAGAGAAAGAAGCAGGGAACCTGAAAGCATTATTAAGGAAATTGAAAAGCTGGCTGAAGAAGGATATAAGGAGATTATGCTATTAGGCCAAAATGTGAATTCCTACGGTAAAACATTGAATATTGAATATACTTTTGCAGATTTACTGAGGGATATTAATAAAATTCAAGGCATTAAGAGGATTAGGTTTATGACTTCACACCCAAAGGACTTGTCAGATGAACTGATATATGCTATGGCCAGCCTAGATAAAGTTTGTGAACAACTGCACTTGCCGGTTCAATCTGGAAGCAACAGAATTCTAAAGGCAATGAACAGAAAATATACAAGGGAAGACTACTTATTATTAATTGAGAAAATCAAAAAAGCAATACCTGATATATCCATCTCTACAGACATTATAGTAGGATTCCCTGGAGAAACTGAGGAAGACTTTTTAGATACATTGGATCTAGTAAAAAAGGCAAGATTTGATTCTGCATTTACATTTTTATATTCCATAAGAGAAGGCACAAAAGCTGCACAAATGGAGAATCAAGTGCCAGATGATATAAAGCATGAAAGATTTCAAAGGTTATTGGATACAATCTATCCTATATTCTATGAGGAAAATCTAAAATATCTAAATAAAACTGTTGAAGTCTTAGTGGAAGAAGTAAGTAAAAATAATGATGAAGTCCTTTCTGGAAGAACCAGAACTGGCAAACTGGTTCATTTTAAAGGTAGTAAAGATCTGATAGGCAAATTTGTAAATGTCAAGATTACAACACCCAAAACCTTTACATTGGAAGGTCATTTAATTTGATTTGGAGGTTTTAATATTGGACAGCTTGACGCCAATGATGAAACAATACAAGAAAATCAAGGAAAAGTATAAGGATTGCATCTTGTTTTTTAGATTAGGCGACTTTTATGAAATGTTTTTTGATGATGCAATTATTGCTTCAAAAGAGTTGGAAATAGCTCTAACACATAGGGAGTCCGGAGGTGATACAAAGGCACCTATGTGTGGAGTACCTCATCATGTTTCCGAAGCATATATAACCAAGCTAGTTGAAAAGGGATATAAGGTAGCAATCTGTGAGCAGTTGGAAGATCCTCAACTGGCTAAAGGACTTGTAGAGAGGGATGTAATTAGAGTTATAACCCCCGGGACCATTACAGATTTAAATGCACTAGACGAAAAATCCAATAACTATCTTCTTTCAGTATATATAGATGAAATGGGGGCAGGACTATCCTATGTTGACAGCTCAACAGGTGAAATGTATACTACAGAACTTATGGAGGATGAAGCCCAGGTAGAGGAATTCTTATTGGACGAAATAGGAAAAATATTGCCGTCCGAGGTACTTTGCAATGAAAAGTTTGTAAACAATAAGAAGTTATACAAAACTATTAAGAATAGAATCAACCCATATATAAATATATACGACTCCAATTCCATTGCTTCTGTAGACTGGGCCAGCAAAATTCTAAGCCATTTCAACGTTAATAGCCTAAACTCCCTTGGCCTTAAGGGAAAGGCATATTCAATAATAGCCACAGGGAAGCTGCTTGAATACCTTTATGACACTCAAAAAAATTCCCTGGACCATATAAGCAGCATAGAGTTTTACAATCCTCAGGAATACATGATTTTGGATTTAAACACCAGGATAAACCTTGAAATACATGAAACCATTAAAGGAAGAAATAAAAAAGGTGCCCTTTTATGGCTTTTAGATAAAACATCAACAGCTATGGGAGGAAGACTATTAAGAAATTGGTTAGAGCAACCTCTGTTGGATAAGAATAGTATTGAAAAACGCCAGGAAATTGTCGATATATTTGTAAATGATATTATTTTGATGGATGAAGTTAAGAATCTGTTAAAAAATGTTTATGATTTGGAGAGAATTATTGGTAAAATATCCTATGGCAATTGCAATGGAAGGGACTTGTATTCTCTTAAAATATCAATAGAAAAAATTCCTCATCTCAAGAAGCTTTTAATGGAATCAAATAAAAGTCCTCTTGTAAATTTAGGTTTGGAAATTGACCCTCTTGATGATATTTATGAATTAATTGATAAATCCATAGTTGATAACCCTCCTATTTCCGTAAAGGAAGGCGGACTAATAAAAAAAGGTTACAACAAGGAACTGGATGCATTAAAAGATGCAAGTAAGGATGGCAAACAATGGCTAGCAAATTTAGAAGCCAAGGAAAAAACAAAAACAGGCATTAAAAATTTAAAGATTGGGTTCAATAGAAAAACTGGCTATTATTTTGAGGTTACCAAGTCATATTTCGATTTAGTACCTGACTATTTTATACGAAAGCAAACATTAACAAATGCTGAAAGGTTTGTTACTGATGAATTAAAGGAGATTGAACTAAAAATACTAGGCTCAGAAGAAAGAATAATTGAGTTGGAATTCAACATATTTCAGGACATTAGAAAGGCAATAAAATCACAGATATTAAGGATACAAGGTGTTAGCAAGCTTATTTCAAAAATTGACGTTCTAAATGCTTTTGCACAGGTTGCTTACAAAAATAATTATGTAAGGCCAAAGCTGAATAACAGAGGTTTAATAAGAATTATTGAAGGAAGGCATCCTGTTGTAGAAGAAACCTTAACTGATAGTATGTTCGTTCCTAATGATACTCTGCTGGATAATAATAAAAACAGAATTCAGATAATAACCGGACCAAATATGGCAGGAAAATCCACTTATATGAGACAGGTTGCCATAATTACTTTAATGGCTCAAATAGGTTCCTTTGTGCCTGCCAAGGAAGCTGACATATCCATAGTGGACAGGATATTTACAAGAATAGGAGCTTCAGACAACCTTTCTCAGGGAGAAAGTACCTTCATGGTAGAAATGAATGAAGTATCCAACATTATTAAAAATGCAACTCAAAAGAGCCTTATAATATTGGACGAAGTAGGTAGAGGTACAAGCACATTTGATGGCCTTAGCATAGCATGGGCTATAGTAGAGCATATTGCAAATAATATTAAGGCAAAAACATTATTTGCCACCCATTATCATGAACTGACTGAATTAGGCAATAAACTTGAAGGAGTCCGTAATTTAACAGTGCTTGTAAGAGAAGAAAAGGATGAAATTATTTTCTTGAGAAAAATTGTCGAAGGAAGCACAGACAAAAGCTATGGAATTGAAGTTGCAAAGCTGGCTGGCATAGACAAGAAAATCATCGATAGAGCTAATGAAGTACTAAGAGAAATAGAAAAAAAGCAGTATTCAATAAATGCTAAGTTTAAGGAAGACAAAAACTATCAGTTTAGCCTTATAGATTATAAAAAAGACTATCTGATAAATAAAATCAAAAACATAGATGTTACAAGAATTACTCCAATAGAAGCAATTAATCTATTGTATGAATTAAACATGGAAGCAAAGAAGCTCGAGGAGATGGCATAGATGCACAAAATTAAGTTATTGGACGAATATACAATACAGAAAATTGCTGCAGGTGAAATAATAGAAAGGCCTGCATCTGTTATAAAGGAATTAGTTGAAAACTCATTAGATGCAAAAGCAACTAACATAGTTGTTGAAATTACCAATGGAGGAAAGGACTACATTAGGGTAACAGATGATGGGGAAGGTATATTGGATTCAGATTTGGATTTGGCCTTTAAAAGACATTCTACCAGTAAGATAGAAACTGTAGAAGATTTATTTAAAATCGTATCCTTCGGGTTCAGAGGAGAAGCATTATCAAGTATTTCTGCAGTGGCTAAGGTTGAAGTGCTGACAAAAACAAGTTACAGCCTGACAGGCACTCAGGCATTTGTAGAAAATGGAGAAATAATAAGCAAAAAACCTGTAGGCTGTCCTAAAGGAACCACTATGATAGTGAGGGACCTGTTTTATAATATTCCTGTTAGGCGCGGTTTTTTAAAAAGCGAATCTAATGAATCTTCGTATATTGACGATACATTATATAGATTTGCTCTTGGAAATACTGATGTTTCCTTTAAATATATTAAGGATAATAAGGTAATTTTTAACACCTCAAAAAACAACAGCCTTATTTCCAATATATATAGTTTATTAGGAAAAGATTTTAGCAATAATCTTATTAAGGTAGATTATAAATCCAAAAATGCTCATATTTATGGCTATATTTCAAATAACACATTATATAGAGGAAATCGAAAGCATCAGTACCTGTATGTTAATAAAAGACATGTTAGAAATAAAATCATAACAAATTTAATAGAGGATAAATATAAGTCTTTAATACCTATAAATAAATTTCCTGTGTTTATTTTATTTATAGATGTAGATCCTTCATTTGTTGATGTGAATATACATCCTGCGAAGCAGGAAATTAAATTCCTAAATCAGGATGAGATTAATAATTCATTAGAAAACATGATTTTTAACGCTTTAAATAATAATATATATATACAGAAGTTAACCTTTGAAAGAGAAAAAAAGGAACCTGATTATGAAGAACTTCCTCTGTTATTTGAAAAAAATCTAATAGATATTAACGTAGTAGATAATAATAATGAAAGTTATAATTACATCTATAAGGATAATGAAAAAAATAAAGATATTAAAGAATTCAATATTGATGTAATTAATCAAGCACCTAAAGAGAATGTTCAGATTGAAGAAGATCTGGAGCCTAAAAGTTTAAAAGAACCTATTAATTTTTTGAATAGCTTTAGAATAATTGGAGTAGTTTTCAATACCTATATTTTATTAGAAGATATTGAAAACGAAAAACTTCTTATTATGGATCAGCATGCAGCTCATGAAAGGGTAATGTATGAAAGGTATAAAAGGGAATTTGAATCAGAAAAAATAGCAATTCAAAACCTATTAACCCCGGAAATATTGGAATTAAGTACCTGGGAAGTGGATATTGTCAACAAAAATTCAAAACTATTAAAGGATTTAGGGTTTATTGTAGAAGAATTTGGTCAAAACAGTATAATATTAAGAGGTGTTCCTTTGCTGTTTGGCATTCCGCAAGCAAAAAATTTCTTCATTGAGATATTGGATGGATTAACAAAAGACTTGAAAAGTGGCTATGACATTAAATTAGATAAGATTATGAAAATTGCATGTTCCAAAGCAATAAAAGGCGGAGACAGGATTACAGATGTTGAAATTGAGAAGCTTATTGAACAATTAAAAAATGCTGATAATCCTTATACATGCCCTCATGGTAGACCAACAATTATTGAAATAACTAAAAAGGACATAGAAAAAGAATTTAAAAGAATCATGTAGAAGGATGATGAAATTTGAATAAAAAGCAAAACCTCTTGATTATTCTGGGACCTACAGCCGTGGGTAAATCTGACGTAGCTATAAATGTTGCAAAAAAAATAGATGGCGAAATTATTTCTGCAGATTCAATGCAAATATATAAGTATATGGACATAGGAACAGCAAAGGTAAAGCCTGAAGAAATGGAAGGCATTCCTCATTACCTAATAGATGTGGTATACCCAGATGAAGAGTTTACTGTTGCAGATTTTAAAAACCATGCTGAATACTATATTAATAGAATCAACAACATGGGCAAGATTCCAATAGTAGTAGGAGGTACGGGACTTTATATAAATTCCTTAGTATATGAACTTAAATTTACAAAGGTAAAATCCAATAAGGATTTTAGGATGAAGTACAATGAAATTGCAGATAAATATGGAGACGAGTTCATATATGATGAATTATGTAAAATAGATAAAAAAACAGCAGAAAAAATAAGCCCTAGAGATAGAAAAAGAATAATCAGAGCATTGGAGATATACTATGAAACTGGAAAACCCATGTCTTTTTTTAATGAGGATTTCAGAAGAAAAACAGAAAAGTACAATCTTGTGATGATTGGACTTAATACAGATAGAAACTTATTATATTCCCGTATAGAAAAAAGAGTTGATAAAATGATTGAAAATGGGTTAATTGATGAAGTCAGAAAGCTTTTGGATATGGGATATGATAAAAACCTGCCATCTCTGCAGGCTATTGGATATAAGGAGATTATTTCCTATATTGATGGAGAATTAAAGATGGAGGAAGCAATAGACCTTTTGAAAAGAAATACCAGAAGGTTTGCAAAAAGGCAGTTAACATGGTTTAGAAGAGATGACAGAATAATGTGGATTGACATTAAAGGTTTTAATAATGTTGATGAAATCGGAGATTTCATTATACAACAATTACAATAAATACTACTCAAAACAATAAGGGAGGTTTATTAATGAAAGGATCCTTAAATCTACAAGACGTATTCTTAAATAAAGTGCGAAAGGAGAATAAAGAGGTAACTATTTTTTTAATCAACGGTTATCAAATAAAAGGATTTATAAAAGGATTTGATAACTATGTTATAATCATTGAAAATAGCGAAAAGCAGCAAATGGTTTATAAACATGCAGTATCAACTATAATACCAAGCAAACAGATTAAATTAGTAAACAAAACCAGTGATGAAGAATAGGCTAACAATAGTCTCTGTTAATTCAGAGACTTTTAAATTGTTTAACGAAAGGTGAAGGATATGAACAGAAAAACAATAGATTTATTATGTAAGCAATACAGATTAAATGAAGAAGTGGTAACATATGTTAATTCCAAGGAAAAGCTTATTGAGGATAAATTCAAAAATATAGATGAAATAATGGAATATAATCAGTATAAGGTTATAAAGAGTATGCAGGATGCTAAACTTACTTCAACAGACTTTCATTGGACAACAGGCTACGGTTACGGAGATATAGGCAGAGAGAAAGTTGAAAAAATATACTCTCTAATATTTAATACAGAGGACGCACTAGTAAGACCTCTTATAGCTTCTGGGACCCATGCTCTTAATTTGACTTTATCGGGGCTACTAAGACCAAATGATGAATTCATATCCATTACCGGCAGCCCCTATGATACACTGCTGGAAGCTATTGGAGTTAAAGGAAATCATAAGGGTACCTTATTGGAATATGGAGTCAGATACAAGGAAGTGCCTTTAGTAAATAATAAAATAGATGTGGATAGGGTTATAAACAGCATAGGAGAAAATACAAAACTTCTGCTAATACAAAGGTCAACAGGCTATAGCAATAGAAGGGCTCTATCTGTAGAAGAAATACAAAATGCAATTAAATCCATTAAAGCATATAAGGAAGATATAATCATTATGGTAGATAATTGCTATGGCGAATTCACTGATAGAATAGAGCCTACAGACGTTGGGGCAGATATTATGGCTGGTTCATTGATAAAGAATCCTGGAGGTGGACTGGCATATTCAGGTGGCTATGTAGTAGGTAAAAAGGAATTGGTAGAACAGGTGGCAAACAGGAGCACAGCACCAGGAATTGGAAAGGAATGTGGTTTGACCTTTGGCATGACAAGAAATGTTTTACAGGGCTTATTTATGGCTCCACATATAGTTGCAGAAGCAGTGAAAGGCGCTACACTTATGGGAATCGTATATAAGGAATTAGGATTTGAAATAGTTCCTGATATAGATGATGTAAGAAGCGATATAATCCAGGGAATAAAACTAGGAACGCCTGAAAGGGTAGTAGAGTTCTGCAAAGGCATTCAAAGCGCTTCTGCTGTAGATTCCTATGTAATACCAACACCTTGGGATATGCCTGGTTATGAAAATAAGGTAGTAATGGCAGCAGGAGGATTTGTTGAAGGCTCATCCATTGAGTTAAGCGCTGATGGACCTATGAGGCAGCCATATTATGTGTATTTTCAAGGGGGCTTGACTTATGAACACTGCAAATTAGGTGTTATGATGTCTTTAGACAATTTATATAAAAATAACCTGATAGAAAGAAATAAGCTAATTATATAATTAGCTTATTTCTTCATTAAAGCCTTCTGAAAAGGCCTATTACTTTTCCTAATATCATTACATCCTTTACAATTATAGGGGACATAACTTCATTTTCAGGTTGTAATCGTATATAATCCTTTTCCTTATAAAATCTCTTTATAGTAGCTTCATCTTCAATTAGAGCAACTACAATATCTCCATTAATTGCATCCTTCTGTTGCTTAACAATAACATAATCTCCGTCCAATATGCCAGCATTTATCATGCTATCTCCCTGCACTCTTAGCATAAATAGGGAACCTCTTTCGGCCATTTCCACAGGTACCGGGAAGGTATCTTCAATATGCTCAAATGCAAATATAGGTTTACCAGCTGTAACTCTACCGATAATAGGGATATCTACTGTTTTCTTTGCAGGAAAACTATTATCAACATCTCTGTCCAATATTTCAATAGCCCTTGGCTTAGTTGGGTCTTTCCTTATATAACCTTTAATCTCTAGTTTTTCTAGATGTCTATGAACAGTGGATGTAGACTTTAAATCTACTCCTTTGCATATTTCTCTAACTGATGGCGGATAGCCTTTTTTTTGAATTTGATTCTTTATAAAATTCAATATATCAATTTGGTTTTGATTTAAATCCTCGTACAATATCAACACCTCACATAAATTAAGAAGTTTATATGTAATATAAGCCTGAAATATACTATTTTAGCTAATTTTATTATAGCATATGTAATAGAATTAATCAAACACTAGTTCTATTTTTTTGAAAAAAGTATTGACACAGAATATATGTTTCGCTATTATATAATTAAGAACGAACGTTCTGAACTTATGTACGAGGTGATTACATGAGAAAACGCAGATATAGAATTGTAAATAAAAAGAGGTTTAATACCTTTTTAATATCCGCTACTATAATCATTGCATTTATTATATCTTTATTCATAAACAACAATAAAGCATATAGCCTTACATATAATGAACCATTTAAGGAAATAGTCATAAACAAAGGGGATACACTCTGGAGTATAGCATTGGAAAATATGCCTTATGACTATGATGTCAGAAAAATGGTATATGAAATAAGGGAATTTAACAATTTGGATAATGCGACAATCTATCCAGGTGACATAATAAAGGTACCAATTAAACATTAAAATAAAACGAAAACCTCCTTCTTTCAGAAGAAGGAGGTTTTATTTTTTATCTTTATCTGAGGAAGTGGGGGTTAAATTTGCTAAAGGATTGCTTCTTACAGCCTCTCTTAATCTGTCATCGTCTATATGAGTATATATTTGTGTAGTAGAAACATTTTCATGGCCTAATATGGCTTGTAAGGCTCTTATATCAACATTACCATATTTATACATCAAGGTGGCTGCTGTATGACGCAGTTTATGCGTAGAATACTTTGTGGTATCAAGACCTGCCTGTTTTAGATATTTCTCAATTAAATGCTGAATTGCCCGATTGCTTAATCTTTGATTTCTTTTACTGATAAATAGGGCATCTTTATCTATTGCATCCTTTGGTCTAACCTCCAGGTAGCTGTTAATAGCATCGATACATGATGAGTTCAAATAGATTGTTCTTTCCTTATTGCCTTTGCCAATTACGGTCAATGTATCGTCCTTAATCTTGTTTATATCAATGCTTGCCAGTTCTGATAACCTTAGTCCGCAGTTTAAGAATAGGGTAATTATAGCATAATCACGCTTTCTATACAGCTCATTTTTATTCTTCAATACTGTTTCTAATAGCAGTCGGCTTTCTTCTAAGGTAAGATATACAGGATGCCTTGCATCTCTTTTTGGAAACTCAAGATTATCTGCAGGATTTTCATCTATCAAATTTACCTTTTTATAAAGGTAGGAGAAGAAGGACTTTAAGCTGGCAATTTTTCTAGACTTTGAATAATTGCCATTGTGCCTTTCCTTGTCCACATAGGATATAAAGGAGTACAGGTCCTGGATATTGATTTTTTTGATTAAATTAATATCAATATCATCAATACAAATTTCTTCAAAAGGAGTATTACCGCTAACCATTTTATATCTTTTCTTTATGAATCTAAAGAAAGTCCTAAGGTCAAAATAATATTCCTTAACAGTTCCAGGGGAAATTCCTTTGATGGTTTCAAGGTAATCAAGATAGTCTTCTAGAATTGTTGGCATATCATACATAAATAACCCTCTTCCGTGTCAATTTTAATCATTAGTCACAAAATGTTTATTTTGTGACTAATGATATATTCTACAAATAGGAGAAAAATCCTTCTTTTTGCGGAAAATTTACTATAGTTTTTTTTAATTAATTACATTTTATTAGCATTTATAGGCGACTTTTAATCAATGTCCTATGGATTAAAAGTTATATAACCTTATATAGAGTATTAAGGTTTTTGGATGATGAAATTTGAATAAAAAACAAAGCCCTTTGGTTTACTATAGCAGATTATATCAAATTTAATGATTAACATAATATTATTATGTCAAACTATCTCATTCTAAGTCAACTACTTCAAAACTGTTATTTAAAAGGTCTATAAATAATGCCTTATTTTTAAATAAATTACCTTTATTTAGCAATATCTTAATAACTTCAGCTACCTCTATTGAAGCTACTAAAGGTGGCATAAATGATGGGTTGCCCAGTTCTGTTTCTATTCCTTTATTGATACTATCGTCATTTGGATAAATATAATCAAAAGTTTTATCGCCCGGATATATTGTTGATACCTGACCATAAAAACCTGCAATAGCACCATGTACCATAGGAATATTAAGCACCGATGAATAATGCCTTAAGATTCTCCTTGAAGATATATTGTCCAATGCATCAACTATAACATCATGGTCCTTTAGCAATATCAATGCATTTTCTTCACTTAGCATTTCCTTTACAGGGTGTACAGTTATATGAGGGTTTACAAGTTCCATCCTTTTCATTGCTTCTTCAGCTTTATTTCGGCCAATGTTTCCTGTATGGCTTAAAAGCTGCCTGTTTAAATTGGTTTCATCAAAGTTATCACCATCTATTGCTGTAATATATCCAACCCCAATCCTTCCGAGCATTTCAATAATGTATCCGCCTAATCCACCGCAGCCAACTATGCAAACCTTACTATTATGTAGTTTTTTCATATCCTCTTCGGATAGAGCCTTCATATTTTTTATATACCTTTTCATTATATTCATTGACTCACCTCTTATCATTCAATTTAATAACAATAAAGTTTACATAATAATATTATGTAAACTTTATTGCCTAATCCATTTGGTTTTCTTATCCTTCAATTACCTGTTTAATCCTTCTTAATCCCTCTTCAATATTTTCCATTGAAGTTGCATAAGAAAGCCTAATATAATCATCATCACCAAATCCAATACCAGGTATTACAGCAACTCTGGCTTCATCTAACAGAACTTTAGCCAAATCCAATGAGCTATTGATGTACTGACCTTTAATTGTAGTGCCTTTCAGCTGTGATATATTAACCATAATATAAAATGCCCCTTTTGGCTTTCTGCAGCTTAACCCTTTAATTGAATTAATTGTTTCAACCATATAGTCTCTTCTGTTTTTAAAATGCTTTTTCATCTCTTCTACTGTAGACTGGTCACCTGTTAACCCTACTACACTTGCATACTGGGATATGGAGCAGGGATTTGATGTAGTATGGCTTTGAATATTGCTTATTACTTTTGCAATCTCCTTGTGAGCTGCCAGAAATCCAATCCTCCATCCTGTCATGGAATATGCCTTTGACATTCCATTTATAACTATGGTCAAATCCTTAATATCATCATTTAATGATGCAATGCTTATGTGTTCTCCATCATAGACTAGTTTTTCATATATTTCATCTGATATAATCAGTATATTATTCTTCACTGCCCAGTCTGCAATCTTTTCCAGTTCATCACGATAATAGATTGCTCCTGTTGGATTGCTTGGGCTATTTAGAATCAATGCTTTAGTCTTATCAGTTTTAACTTTGTCTAAATCCTGTACTGTAAATTTAAAATCATTTTCCTCTTTAGTATGTAATAATACAGGTGTGCCTCCGGCTAACTTTACCAGTTCGGGGTAACTTACCCAATAGGGTACCCCTATTATTACTTCATCGCCAGGATTAATAATTGCCATTAAAGCATTATATATAGAGTGCTTTGCACCACTTGAAATAACAATATTCTCCGGCTTATATTCAATATTATTATCCTCCTTAAACTTTCTGCAAACAGCTTCCTTTAGCTCAATTATTCCAGATGCAGGAGTATACTTTGTAAGCCCGCTTTCAATAGCCCTGATTCCCTCCTTTCTTATGTTTTCTGGAGTATTGAAATCAGGTTCTCCAGCACCAAAGCTAATAACATCTATGCCTTGTGCTTTCATGGATTTTGCCTTAGCAGTGATTTCTAAAGTTACTGAGGGCGATATATTTAATCCCTTTTCAGATAAGCTAATGTTCATAATACAACCTCCATGTTTATTTTTATTGGCTATATTTTTTTATTATATATGTCTTTTAAGACATTTTTAACTATGGATAGTGCATCTTCAAATATTGCCTGATTTTGTAGTAGTATTACTTTATAGTGTTTATACCCTTCATCAGTCAATCTATATCTTCTTATAGATCTTTTATCCGGCTCTTCCCACCAGCCCTTTACATATCCTTCTTCCTCCAGCTCCCTTAATAGAGGATAAACCATTCCTGGGCTGGGTTCCCATTTTTCATCCAGCCTTGTTTTAATTTCTTCTATTATTTCATTTCCGTAATAGCTTCTATCCTTTAAAAGATGCAGTATATAAAGCTTGACAAAGGATGTAGTGCTTATTTTAGATGGAAATTGTCTGTTCCTTTCATTTTTTAAACCACTCAATTACAATCTTCCTTTCGCTTGAGGAATATAGTCAATATTTACATAATACTTCCCCATTAGATAGTCGCCATTGACAATTCTGCCATGACAATCAGAACCGCCTGTTATTATCAAATTATTATTTTTTGCAATTTCAATGCACATTTTTACATCCTTTTCCTTATGCTTTGAATGTATTGCTTCCAAACCGTCTATTCCATATTCTATACATGTTTTAATAATATCCTTGTTTTTCAATAAACCGGGATGTGCTAATACAGCTATGCCTTTTGCTTCATGAATAAGCTTAATAGTTTCCTCCAACGTAAATGTCTCCCTTTGCACATATGCTTCCTTGCCTCGATTAAGATATTTTTCAAAAGCTTCTTTTATATCCTTCACATATCCCTTATTAACCATTGCATTGGCAATATGAGGCCTTCCTATATAATCATCCTTTGAATATTCCTTAACTTCAGCATATGATAATTTAATACCAAGAGAGTTTAGCTTTTCTACTATCTTCATTCCCCTCTTAATTCTGTTTGCTCTTAACTCTTCTGTTGCTTCTATTATTTTCTTTGACTTATAATCTATAAAATATCCAAGTATATGTACTTCTTCGTCATTGTATATGGTGCCAAATTCTATTCCCGGTATAACATGAAAATCTTTGAAAAGCTTTTTATATTTCAATGCAGGCTCTATTCCGTTTATCGTATCATGGTCTGTAATTGCTATTCCATCCATTCCCCTTGCCATAGCTAATTTTACAACTTTTTCAGGTAAAAGCAATCCGTCAGAAAAAATAGTATGTATATGTAAGTCAAATATCATGAAGCCTCTCCTTTTCACATTTTTCCTCTCATGTATATTATATCCCATCAACAGTTTATGTCAAAATAAAAAAACCTACTAATTAAATTAGTAGGTTTTTCTTATTTTATTTATAAGACTATCTTGGTTCTACAATTAGTTTAATTGCTGTCCTTTCTTCTCCGTCAATTTCAATGTCTGTAAATGCTGGTATACAAATTAAATCAATCCCACTGGGTGCTACAAATCCTCTTGCTATGGCTACAGCTTTAACCGCTTGATTTAAAGCGCCTGCTCCAATAGCTTGGATTTCAGCATTACCTTTTTCCCTCAACACTCCAGCTAATGCTCCTGCTACAGAATTTGGACTTGATTTTGCTGATACCTTTAATACATCCATTAAATATCCCCCTCTACAATTTATTATTTATATATTTATATATAAAATATTTATATTATCTATTCTACAAATATTTTTAAAATCCTCCTTTATTTTTAAAAAATTAATAAAATTAGTAATAAATTTTATTAATTTATTCTCCCAATGAACAAATAATTATTTTGCATATTCTATTGCTCTGGTTTCTCTAATTACGTTTACTTTAATCTGTCCTGGATAATCAAGCTCACTTTCTATTTTCTTAACTATCTCTCTTGCTACCAGTACTATTTCATTGTCGTCCAGTTCATCAGGCTTAACCATTATTCTCAATTCCCTACCGGCTTGTATAGCAAAGGATTTTTCTATTCCATCAAATGAATCAGCAATTTCCTCCAACTTCTCTAGCCTTTTTATATATGCTTCCAATGTTTCTCTTCTTGCACCAGGTCTTGCTGCAGATATTGCATCAGCTGCTTGCACTAATACTGCTTCAACAGTTTTAGGTTCAACATCCCCATGGTGGGCTGCAATACAATGTATTACCTCTTTTGACTCTTTGTACCTTCTGGCCAACTCCACTCCAATATCTACGTGCGGACCTTCCATTTCATGGTCTACAGCTTTTCCTATATCATGCAACAACCCTGCTCTTTTAGCTACTTTAACATCAGCCCCAAGTTCAGCAGCCATAACACCAGCAAGATGAGCAACTTCTATTGAATGCCTAAGAACATTTTGTCCATAACTTGACCTATATTTTAATCTTCCTAAAAGCTTAATTAATTCCGCATGAAGCCCATGAACACCTGCTTCAAATGCTGCCTGTTCTCCTTCTTCAATAATTGATTTTTCTACCTCTTTTTTTGCTCTTTCAACCATCTCTTCTATTCTGGCAGGATGAATCCTTCCATCTACTATTAATTTTTCAAGAGCAATACGTGCAATTTCTCTTCTAATAGGATCAAAACCTGATAAGACTACTGCTTCTGGAGTATCATCTATAATTAAATCTATTCCAGTTAAAGTTTCCAGTGTTCTTATATTCCTACCTTCTCTTCCTATTATCCTGCCTTTCATCTCGTCATTTGGCAGAGATACAACTGTTACAGTAGATTCTGCGACATAATCTGCTGCACATTTTTGAATTGCACAAGCAATAACTTCCCTTGCCTTTTTCTCAGCTTCTTCTTTAACTCTGATTTCTGCTTCCTTGATTAAAAGAGCAGACTCATGAGCTATTTCCTTTCTTATATCATTCAATAGCAGTTCTTTTGCTTCTTCGGAAGTCAGACCTGATAGTCTTTCCAGCTCTTTAACCTGCTTGTCATACAACTCATCTATAAGAATTTCTTTCTTTTCTAATTCCTTTAATCTTTTATTAAAAGCCTCTTCTCTACGCTCCAAAGCATCGGCCTTTTTATCAATGGATTCTTCTTTTTGCAATAAGCGTTTTTCCTGCTTTTGAACTTCAAGTCTTCTTTCCCTGTTTTCCCTTTCAGATTCAAGTCGCATTCTATGAATCTCTTCTTTAGCTTCTAACAGTATTTCTTTTTTACGGGTTTCTGCTTCCTTACTTGCATCTTCAACTATTTTTTTGGCTAATTCTTCAGCATTTCCTATTTTTCTTTCTGCGATAGATTTTCTAATTAGAAAACCAGCTACAATCCCTGCCAAAGCCACTAAAATATTAATTATAATATCAATAACGATGCACCTCCTATTCTATTTACTTTTCAAGTTTCAGATTGTTGTTTTCGGCAATTCATTAACGTTAAGTTACAGGTAATCCATACCCAATTCTATAGCAATTCATTTCTCACATTTAGAAGTGAGAGTATTCTTGCTAGTTTTAGATAAAAATATAAACCGATTAATTTGCATTCGGCTTATTGAATCCACACATTCACCTGAATGTTCTAGGTACGCTTACATTTTATTACTTTTGCAAAGATATGTCAAGAGTCTTAATCTATTGTAACCTTATTGATTTGACTGACTGTACCATTTAGAGTAACCCTGTAAGCATTAGTACCTATGGCAGCTAGATGATTGTTATGAGTAACAATAATAATCTGTCTGTCAAACATCTCTGCAGTTTTCTTCAAAAAATCAGCTACATTGAATATATAATCTTCACTGACATGCTTGGCAGGTTCATCAAGAATCAGAGGCCCCTGAATTTTAGGTTTGTGGATTTGCAAAAAAGCAATGCGTAAGGCTAATGAAATGATATCCACAACCCCTCCTCCTCTGGACAGTTCAGGCTTGGTCTTGATTATTGAATCATCTTCCTTGGTTATTACATAAAATTCAGCATTAGGTTTATTGCGGAGTTCTTCTATTTCTATTTTAAACTCTATATTGTTTTCGAAAATATATTGTAAGCAATTAGTAACCAACGACTCTATTTGTATCTTAGCCTGGTTTCTTGCAAATTCTGATGTTTTTTGGAGCAGTATAACAACCTTCTCCAATAGCTCTATTTTAGATTGAATATCCTCTATCTGTTTTTTATGATCATCAATTTGTTCCAACACTTTTTCCTTTTTTCCCTGCTCACGGGAAATAAAATTTTCTATATCTGATAAGTATCTATCCAAATCATCATAATTTCTCACCATATAATCACATCTTCTCCAATATATCTTTTGGTAATAGTTCATTTGCTTCTTTAAACAGTGTATCAATTTCTTTTGTAAGTTTATTTATTTCCTCTTCCAAATCCTCCGGATTAACACCTAATTCCTTCAATTCTTTCAATATTTCCTGTTGCTGGTTATTAAGCTGTTCTAATCTTGCTTCAACCTTATATTTTAAATTTTTTGCCTTATCCAGATTCTCTTTCAAGAGGCTTAATTCCTTTTCATAGTTTTTCAATTCAGATTCCTCCTTCGCTATTTATAGCTGTTAATAATATATTCAATCCTTTCCTTGCTTATGGAGCTAAAACATACAGGGCAGATTTCTAGGTTGTTTAATGCTTCCTTATATCTATTTAACAAATTTTCTATATCTTTTTCGATGTCATCTATTTTTTTATGAGTATTTTCCAAATTTGTTCTGTTATCATCATATTGAGATTTAAGCATCAATAACCTCTCCAAACGCATGCATTTAAGTTCTATTAAGTCTTTTGTATTGCTAACTGGCTCCATGACTGACAGCTTCTGGGCATATAACCTTCCCAATGCTAAACTTTTATTAACCTTATCAAACTTTGCCTTTAAATTAATGGTGTTACTCAATACACTGTATTTTTTTTCTATTAATCCAATATTTCTATTAACTAAATCCAAGTTTTTCAGCTTATTTATAATATAAACGCAATTAGATATATTCTTCTTAACATTACTATATCTAACATATAATTCAGTAAGCTTTGCAAGCCTTTCTCCTTTAACGGATAACATATTGTATATATCTTCTACTTCTTTTATGTGAGTCAAAGCCCCAATAATCATTTTGTCCTTTTCTATACTGCTTTTTATTGCATTTAGTTTTTCATATCTGTCAAACATATATATATAATCCTTAATCTTTATCTCCAAATTCTTTTCAATAGCTGCAATCCTATCCAGTGACTTCAATTTGAATAAATGCTTTTCGTATAAAAGCATGTTGTTGTTTATATATTCTAAAAGCTGCTTTTTTTCAGTAAGCATAGTTATTTTCTTCTGTTTGTCGTTAATAATGGCTTTTATTTCCCTTAATCTATTAGCTTTTAATATCAAATCCTCCAGGTAATCATATTCTTTTAGTTCCGCATTTAATTTTTCTAAATCTTCTTCATGATTTCTTTTCCTTGACTTTAAATTTTTTATATCCTTTAAAGTATCACTTAATGCATCATCTATTATGTGGACACCTACCAGTCTTCCAATTGCATTGGCCTTTGTAGATGCAGTTTGGGATAGTAAAAAAGGGCCCTCCAGCTGTTCTCCTATATTAATTAAATTAGATACGTTGCTATCCAGCAATATTTTATTAATGGATGTCAATCTTACAACTTCCTCAGGTAAATTTTTCCCAAATCCTTCCAGTATGGTTTCATTGCCATCGCTATCATATATATAATAATAATTTTTGCCTCTATTCCTATATCTTTTCAGTTTCACATTATTGCTAAAGACTACAGTTACGCTGCATTCGGATTCTCCTTCTCTGACAAAGTAATCCCCTGTAGGCTCATTAAATAATGCCCACTTTATTCCTCTTATTATGGCAGTCTTACCTTGGTCTGACGGACCTACAATAACATTCAAGTGCTTGTCAAATTCTATTTCAGTGTATTTATGGGATTGAAAATTCTCAAGTATAACTTTTCTTATGTAGTTCATCTATATCTCATCTCCAATGTTTCTCATTTGAGCATTTGAAATCCTTTTTAATGCTTCCTTTTTTACTTCATCTGAAACATTTTCTGCATTTGAAACTTCCATGAGTATTTCATTTATTTCTAGTTTGTCAAAGTTTATTGCTGCATCAATAGATTGCTTGAAATCAAAAAGCCTTTCACTCTTAAAAATATGATTTTCTATTTCCTCCCTATCCAATACTTCTTCCCCTTTAAGAGCAGTTTTTAATGGTATAAGTTTCATATTTATAGAATCTTTAAGTTCAATAAAAACAACCTTTGGATGTCTTTCTATTTCCCTCAAACTATTTGTAATTCTGATTAGGCTGCCTGGATTAACAAAATACTTATTGTTGGTTTCAACTATTCCAAATCCGGAATGATAGTGACCTGCAAGTGTAATATCTGCCTTTGTATCCAAAATATCATCTATTAATGTATATGGTACACCTTTTATAAAAGGCTTATTTAACAGCATACCGTGAACCATGTGGATTGAAAAATCAGCATCCGGGCTCACTTCATTCACTATATATTCACCCTTATACCCTTCATGGTCTATATTATAAGTATATGGCTGACCTGTTAGCTGTACTCTGACTCCCCCTTTATTTAAATATATGACCTCATTCTCCTTTATTATTCTAACAACGTTTAATGCATCCAGCAGCCCAAGTATGGTTCTGCCTATTGTATTGGGGTTATGTCCATATACATCATGGTTGCCGCTGATAATATATATAGGGACATTATAGCTATTCAATATTGAAGCAAAATTGCTTACTATTGAAATGGAAACATCAGGCCTATCAAATAAATCCCCTCCATGCAGCACATAGTCAATATTGTAATCCTTAATAATCTGTCCTACTTCATTCAGTTTTCTTTCCAAAGTTTCCTGTAAATTGTCTTTTCTATTTTTAGGTGTTGTACCCCTGATATGAGTATCAGTGAAATATAAAAGTCTCAATAATAACACTCCTTATAAATAAACCTCCAAGCGGAGGTTTATCTAAAATTAGTCTTCAGTTATATTTTTTTCATCTAAATTTTTATCTTCATTTTTGCTAACTGGTATTGGCTCCAACTTATATTTTTCCCTTATCATGTTTTCTATTTCCCTTGAAATTTCAGGATTCTCCTTTAAGAAGTCCTTAGCGTTTTCTCTCCCTTGTCCAAGCTTATAGTCTTTATAGCTATACCATGAACCGGATTTGTTTATAATATTAGCTTCAACACCAGCATCCAATATATTGCCTTCATTTGATATTCCTGTGCCATACATTATATCAAATTCAGCCTGTTTAAAAGGAGGAGCAACCTTATTCTTGACAACCCTTACTCTGGTTCTATTTCCTATTACTTCTTCACCCTGCTTGATTGAATCAACCTTTCTGACATCTAAACGAACGCTGGCATAGAACTTCAATGCTCTACCACCAGTTGTAGTTTCAGGATTACCGAACATTATTCCTACTTTATCCCTTAACTGATTAATAAAAATTACAATAGTCTTGGATTTGTTGATTGCTCCTGCTAATTTTCTCAAAGCCTGTGACATAAGCCTTGCTTGCAGACCCATGTGGCTATCTCCCATTTCTCCTTCTATTTCTGCCTTTGGCACCAAAGCAGCAACAGAGTCTATTACAACAATATCTACAGCCCCGCTTCTCACCAATGCCTCGGCAATTTCCAATGCCTGTTCGCCAGTATCTGGCTGTGATACAATAAGGTTCTCAACATCAACGCCTAAATTTCTTGCATAATTTGGGTCAAGAGCATGCTCAGCATCTATAAATGCTGCTATGCCGTCCCTTTTTTGTGCTTCTGCAATTGCATGCAAAGCTACTGTGGTTTTGCCTGATGATTCAGGTCCGTATATTTCAATTATTCGTCCTCTGGGGAAACCACCAATGCCTAATGCAATATCCAGACTTAAAGCTCCAGTAGGTATTACTTCCATTTTAGTAGTTTCCTTATCACCTAGCCTCATTATTGAGCCTTTCCCGAACTGTTTTTCAATTTGTGACATAGCTATACTTAAAGCCTTTTTCTTATCTTCCATGTTTGCCATACTATCCCAGTAAAACTGGTTCACCACCTTTCCTCTTCTAGAACTAATGTTCTAGTATAATTTTATAATATTTCCTTATTTAAGTCAAAGATAATTTTACATGTTTAATAGAAATTTCCTTAATTCGTTAAATGCTTTTAATGCAGCTTTGTTCTGAATGGATATCCTGTCTCCGTTTAATCTTGTTTTTATAACCTTTGACTTGTCCCTGGAGGCAATTCCGATGTAAACAAGTCCTACTGGCTCATCTTCACCAGAAGGTGGACCGGCATACCCTGTTATTGATAGGGCTATATCAACATTTGTTTTATCCATCAGGCCTTTAGCCATTTCCAGCGCAGTTTCCTCACTTACAGCACTATATCTATCCAGTGTAAGTCTACTTACATTAAGTTCTTCCATCTTTGACATATTACTATAAGTTACTATTCCTCTATCAAATACCTCAGACACACCAGGAATCTGCGTAAACCTTGAAGAAACCAAACCTCCAGTACAGGATTCGGCAAATGCTATTTTGTAGTTCTTTTCCTTTAAAATTTTAAAAACTACTTCCTCTATGCCTTCATCATTATAGCTATATATGCTTTCACCAATCCTATCCTTTATTTTTGCTACAGTTTCTTCTAATAATTTCATAACCTCAGATTCATTATCCCCTCTTGCCACAATTTTAATATCAACTAAGCCATCTCCAGCATAGGTTGCAACTGTAGGGTTATCATTTTCTTCTATTATATCCTTTATAATGGTTTCAAGATTTGATTCTCCAATACCTATGGTTTTAAGAGTAACTACCTTTATTATATAATCCTGTTTTATCAGTGGCATTACATATTTATCAAACATATGCTTCATTTCTCTGGGTGGTCCAGGCAACAATACTACTGTCTTGCCATCCTTTTCAATAAATATTCCCGGTGCAGTTCCTAGATCATTTTTTATTGGCTTGCTTCCTTCTGGTATATAAGCCTGCTTTATATTATTTGGTGTCATAACCTTGTTTGTTTTATTAAAATAACTTCTAATATCATCTTCTATGCTATTATCTAATACAAGCTCTAAACCTAAAGCTTCACTTACCACTTCCTTGGTAAAATCATCACCGGTAGGGCCTAACCCTCCTGTAAATATCAGCAAATCGGCTCTTTTTAGTCCTATATCTATTACTTCCTTCAATTGATCCCTGTTATCCTTTAAAGTAGTATGATATAACACATCAATACCAATTTCTGAAAGACGTTTAGTCAAATATTGGGAATTAGTGTTTAATGTACTCCCCAATATAAGCTCACTTCCAACAGCAATTATTTCTGCTTTCATATATCTCCCCTTACTTATCTCCAGATTTTAAAACATGTCTGTTTCTAAAAATGTAATCTACTCCCGATGTAACAGTAAAAAACAAGGAAACATACAGCATTAATACATCAAAGGGAAAGTTTACTAATGAAAAAGGAAAATTGTTCAAAAGTAAAGCAATTATAGCTATTAATTGGGTAATAGTTTTTATCTTTCCCAGAGGGCTTGCAGCAATGGTTATACCTTCAGAGGCTGCAATGGTTCTAAAACCTGTTATAGTAAACTCTCTTGCTATGATTATTACCACTATCCATGATGGTATTTTATCCATTTGTACTAAAGATATTAATGCAGCTGAAACCAGCAACTTATCAGCTAGAGGGTCTATAAACTTGCCAAAGGTTGTAACCAGATTTCTGCTCCTTGCAATATAGCCATCCAGGCTATCAGTCAAGGAAGCTATTGCAAAAATTGCAGCTGCTATATAGTTGCTGTATTTGAGGCTAGAAAACAGAATTATCATAAACAATGGAATCATCATTACACGTATTATGGTTATCTTATTAGCCAAATTCATTAAATAATCTCTCCTATCAAATCATATTCTAAACAATCAGTAGCTATGGCTTTTACAAACTGCCCAATACTAAGCTCTCTATCAGACTTAACAAAGAATACACCATCAATTTCCGGACCATCCATATAGGTTCTTCCTATATATAGACCTTCTTCATCAATGTCTTCTATTAATACCTCATATACATTGCCTACTCTTTCTTTATTTAGTGAATATGAGATATTGGATTGCATTTCCATAATTCTGTTTCTTCTTAACTCCTTAATTTCCTCATCTACCTGACCTTCATAGCTATATGCAGGTGTTCCTTCTTCCCTGGAATAACAGAATACACCAAGCTTATCAAATTTAGTGCTTTCTATAAACTGGCATAATTCTTCAAAACTTGATTCATCTTCACCAGGGAATCCTACAATGAATGTTGTCCTTATTATTATGTCGGGTATTCTTTCTCTTAAGGTATTAATTAAATAAATTATCCTTTCTTTTGTTGTTTTCCTGTTCATTCTTTCTAAGATATAGTTGTTTATATGCTGTAGAGGCATATCAACATATTTTACAACTTTATCATTATTTTTTATGGAGTCTATCAATTTTGAATCAATATGATCAGGATATAAGTAAAACAGCCTTATCCACTTTATTCCATTTATTTTATTCAGCTTATCCAAAAGCTCACTAAGCTTATATTCCCCATATATGTCTATACCATAGCAAGATGTATTCTGTCCAATTAGTATGATTTCCTTTACACCATTGGATGCCAGGTATTCTACCTCTCTGATAATATCTTCCATCCTCCTGCTCCTGTATTTTCCCCTTAATTTAGGTATAATACAATAAGTACAAAAATTATTGCATCCTTCAGATATTTTTACGTATTCTGTTGTTCTGAAACTCTGTCTGGGTATCTGTTCCAGATATTTTTCGTTGATATTCCTGTTTAAAACTACTTTCCTTTCTCCACTTTCCAATTTCTCAATTACGGTAACTACATCCTTTATATTGCCGGTACCTATTATTCCATCTACTTCCTCTATTTCTTCCATTAGTTCTTTTGAATATCTTTCTGCCAAGCAGCCTGCCAATATTAAATATTTGCATTTTCCATTGGTTTTATATCTGGTCATTTCCCATATAGCCTCTATTGATTCCTCCTTTGCAGATTCAATAAACCCACAGGTATTAACCAGTATGACATCTGCTTTATCCAATGAATTAACAACCCTATAATCATTGTTTTTAAGTATTCCCATCATTAATTCAGAATCTATTTCGTTTTTTGAACAGCCTAATGTTACAATTGATACATTCATTTTCATCTATTTCCTCTCCTTAGTTAATGATTCTAATTCTTCTTTAGTTATCAATACCTTTCTGGGTTTACTCCCTTCGTAACCTCCAACTATTCCTCTTTCCTCCATTTGGTCTATAATTCTAGCAGCTCTGGCATATCCAATCTTAAGCCTTCTTTGCAACAGTGATATAGACGCTTGTCCTTCTTCAACCACTAATGAAATAGCATCAAATAGCAGGTCATCTAACTCGTCATTTAATCTGTTTGATTCAGTTTCACTTGTTATGCTTTCCATTACATCAGCATCATATTCAGTATTATATTGTTCCTTTAAATAATCAACTACTCTTTTAACTTCTAAATCGCTTATAAAAGCCCCCTGAATACGAATAGGCTTTGATAGATTTGAAGGGAAGAAAAGCATATCTCCTTTTCCCAGCAACTTTTCAGCTCCAGCCATATCTAATATAGTCCTTGAATCTATCTGAGAAGATACAGCAAAGGATATTCTCGAAGGAATATTTGCTTTAATTGTTCCTGTAATAACATCTACAGACGGCCTTTGAGTGGCAATTATAAGATGCATACCAGCAGCCCTGGCCATCTGTGCCAGCCTGCATATATAGTCTTCTATTTCTTGTGCTGCAACCATCATCAAGTCAGCCAACTCATCTATGATGATAACAATATTGGGCAGTCTGTTATCTTCATCATTACCCAGCCTTTCATTGTAAGACTTAATATCTCTTACGTTGTTCTTAGCAAACAGCTTATACCTTCTCTCCATTTCGCTAACTGCCCAGCTTAAAGAAGTAGCAGCTTTTCTTGGATCAGTCACAACCGGTATCAAAAGATGTGGAATACCATTATATATGTTAAGCTCTACAACCTTTGGATCAATCAGCAGCAATTTTACATCGTTTGGATTGGATTTGTACAAAATGCTCATAATGATGGTATTTATACAAACACTTTTACCAGACCCGGTAGCACCTGCTATCAATAAATGAGGCATTGAATCAATACTTGATATTATTGGTTTGCCGGTAATATCCTTACCTAAAGCCAATGGCATATTGCTTTCAAGAGAAACAAACTCATCAGACATTAGAATTTCCTTTAATGTAACACTATCTTTAATTTTATTTGGCACCTCAATACCTACTGCAGCTTTGCCAGGAATTGGAGCTACAATCCTTATGTCTGATGCAGCAAGGCTTAATGCCAAATCATTTGAAAGATTTACAATTCTGCTTACCTTTACGCCTGGAGCAGGCTGCAATTCATAGCATGTAATAGTAGGTCCTCTGTCTATTTGAATTATTTTAGCGTCAATTCCAAAGTTTTTCATTGTTTCTTCTATTATTTTTGCATTGTTTATTATCTCCTTTTTGTAGTTTAAATCTACTTTTTTCTCTATATCATTCAATAAATCCAAAGGGGGCAATGTATAATTTGATACCTTCATCCTTGAGTCAATTTTAATCTCATCGTCATTTACATTTTTATCTATTTCTTCAGAAATCCTTATGCTATTATCCTCTAAAACATAGTTATGTATTACTATATCCTTACGCTCTTTATTATCAATATCCTTTAAATTCCCTTGTTCTGTAATACTATTTGATTTTGATTTACTATTTCCCTTATTGAGTTTAAATGAACTATTATGCCGGGTTTTAAACCTTAGAATAATCCTATTGATAATTTCACTGATTTTAATTTCTGTAAACAGCAATATCAATATTAAAACTAACAGAAAAATAATGATGTTAGATCCCAGTGGGCCAAACAGTTTGTACATAATAAAGCCAAGGCCACTACCAATTAGTCCGCCACCTAATCCTTCCTTGCTCAGTTCCAGTGACTTGGATATTTTATCAGAAAAGCTGTTTCCATCTACATTATTTACATCCATCAGTATCAGAAAGCATAAGAATATTCCTATCAGATATAAGGATTTTATATCATTATTAAACTCAACCTTATTAATAATGAATAATACTCCTACGGCTATAATAATAATCGGAAATATATACCCTCCGAATCCCATAAGGGTAAAGAATATATTTCTTAAGATTACACCTACAATGCCTGTCTTATTGCTGAATAAACTTATGGCTGATAGAATACCAAATGTAATAATTATTATTCCCGTTATTTCTCTGCTGAATTTCTTACCTCTATTGATTTTACTGGTATTTACTTTCATCTTTTTCTTATTCAAAAAACTCACCTCTTATGTACATCATTCGCCCCTTATTTATTCTCAAATTTATTATATCACTAATCAATATAGTTTATATAAAATAACAAATAAACATTTAAAATAATAAACCTTTGGAAATTCCCCCTTTATTCTCATGTTATTATAGCATAAAATAAGTTTATATACTAATTCTTTTTCTCATCTATTAATTCATATAATTTCTTTAAAGCATCACTAAATCCTCCAACTTCATCAATTAATCCACAGTCTACAGCTTCCTCACCTATAAGTATTGTTCCTACGTCATTAGCCATTTCATCAGTTGCATACATTAAGTTCTTTAGTTTATCCTCTTTTATTTTCGACGTTCTTAGAATAAAGCTTGTTATTCTCTTCTGCATTTTTTCAAAATATCTGTATGTCTGTGGCACTCCTATAACCAATCCGGTGGTCCTTATGGGATGAATTGTCATTGCTGCAGTAGGAACAATAAAAGAATAATCAGCAGCTGTAGCCAATGGGACACCTATGCTGTGCCCTCCCCCTAATATTAAGGATACCTTTGGCTTATCTATGCTATTTATCATTTCACTTAAAGCCAATCCAGCTTCCACATCTCCTCCTGCAGTATTTAATATTATCAAAATACCTTCAACTTTAGGGTCTTGTTTAGCTGCAATGAGCATTGGTATTATATGCTCATATTTAGTAGCCTTCTTGCCTGATGGTAATACATTATGCCCCTCTATTTCCCCTATTATGGTTATGAATTGAATATTTTTACTTATATCAGGTATGCTTGGCATTCCTATTTCATTGACATTATCTACTGCTTCGTTATTATTCTCATTATTATCATTATTGTTAAGGTCATTGCTTGTGTTTTGAAATATAAATATGTCTTTTTTCACTTTTAAACCTCCATTACATTGTTATATGTAGAATATATTGTTTGCTATTTTCATTATTATATGCCTGTATAAATAAAAAAGCCTGACACTAAATCAGGCAATGGCTTATATATCTTCAACTTCTATTATTATCATATCCTGGCCAATTTTTCTAATTGACTCCCAAGGTATTTCAAATTCCTGGCTGCCTCCAAATAATCTAAGTTGAAATCTCCTTTCAGGAATTAATAATGATATTATTTTTCCTGTCTTTTCATCTACAATTATATCTGAATCTGCAATGATTCCAAGCCTTTCACCATTGTTTAAATTAACTAATTCCTTTCCTCCCAGTTCACTTAAAAGCAATTATATCATCTCCTTGTTTTGGTTTTAATATATTATATGAAATGAATTTTAATGTATGTTATATCACTTATGATAATATTAATTATGACTATATTATATACGTTAACAACTGAAAAACAAAATAATAGTTATTTAGAATTACTGGTTAGCAATAAAAGTTTATAATTTACGCAAGAACCATTTATATATATGGAATTTACTATATTATTTTAATGATCTTGGGTTTTACGGATTATTATATCATTTATGATAATATTAGTTATGAGTATGTTGCAGCTATTAATCCTTAAATAAGAAATAGTTAACATAATAATATTATGTTAACTATTTCTTATAATAATAGAATCTATATAAACGTAGTTATTAAAAACTTATGAGTTTCTCACTAATGATTAAGAATCTATTTAATGCCAGTGCTTCCAAAACCCCCACGCACTTCATTACCCAAATCTTCAACTTCTTCAAACTCTATTGGAGGTTGATGCTTCATAATTCGAAACTGACAGATTCTATCGTTTACATGTATTTCAGTATCACGCAGTGCTATTGCAGGAAATTTCCAGACATCCTCATTTGAACAGTAGCTTTCATCTATAACACCAAAACTATTTGCTTGTATAATTCCAAAGTTTTTATATGTGCTGCTTCTTGGCACTATATGAGCCTCATATCCCTTTGGCAATTCCATTGCCACTCCTAAGGATATTAACCTAAACTCTCCTTTTTTCATCACCACATCTTCAGCTGCCCTTAAATCAATCCAATCGCTTTTGCCGTCAATGTATCTTAGTTTTTCAATTTTATCGCTAACATACTTTATTTTAATCTTTTCCATATGCCACCCTCCTCTTCGTTGGTATATCAATTAAAAAATATTTCCTTAAGCCTGTCATTGATAAACGCAGAGTCTTGAATATTGCCTATATATGCAATATTAAATTTGTTTCTATCCAATACTTTTCTTGCAACCCTTTCTATATCATCCATATTTACTTTATCAATTTTTTTTAGCACATCCTCCGGAGTTAGAATCTCATTTAACAACAGCTCAGATTTGCCAATCTCCAGCATTCTGTTGAAAGTTGATTCCATTCCCAATATATAATTGCTCTTTAATTGTTCCTTTGATTTTGCCAGTTCTGATTTGCTCATCAATTTCTCTTTAAATACATCTATCTCATCACTTATAAGCTTGGCTACATTTAATATTTCTTCCTGCCCTAGTGCTGCATAAATAGTAAATATCCCGGATTCCTGGAAGGATACTGGAGCAGAATATACTGAATACGCCAATCCCTTCTCTTCTCTTATTTTCTGAAATAATATTGAGCTCATGCTGCCGCCAAATGTATTATTAATAAGGTGCAAAGGGTATAGGTCATCGCTATCCCTTCTTATACCTTCCATTCCTAAGCAAAAGCTAACCTGTTCAAATTCTCTCTGCTTGGATATAATTCCTTGTTCCAATCTGGGAAGATAATAAGCCTTTTTGGCTGCTTTTGATTTTAACGACGAATTCCTGCAAAAATAATAATTGAGAATACTCATCATTTCTTTATATTCAAAATTACCTACTACTGATATGACCATGTTATCAGATGTATAATGGTTGTGATAGTAATCTAAAAGAGTTTTCCTGTTTATATTGCTTACAGTATCTTCAGTTCCCAAAATAGGAAAGGAAAGAGGGGTGTCCTTGAACATTATTTCGTGAAGCATATCAAATACTATATCTTCCGGTGAATCCAAGTACATCTTTATTTCCTCTAATACTACTTTTTTCTCATTTTCAATATCCTCTTCAGAAAATTTGGGGTTGTTTATCATATCCGACAGTATATCTATTGCAATCTGCAAATGTTTGTCCAACACTTTAATATAAAAACAAGTATACTCACTGCCGGTAAAAGCATTCATTTGTCCACCCACATTGTCTATAGCCTCAGCTATTTCCTTTGCAGTCCTCTTCTCTGTCCCTTTAAAAACCATATGCTCTATGAAATGGGAAATTCCATTAATATCCTTGCTTTCATCTTTGGTTCCAGTATTAACAAATACTCCAACTGATATAGAGTTTACATATGGTATGTTTTCCATTACCACTCTAATTCCATTGTCCAATATTTCTTTAATATACAAGCCAGTAATTCCTCCTTATTTAATTTTTTACTACATCACTTATTTTACCAATCTTATAACCCTTATCAAGTACATAAGATATTATTTCAGGAAGAGCCTTTACAGTTTCTTCAGTAGGGTGTATTAATACAATTGCTGATTTATGAATCTTTTGTATTACTCTGTTTTTTATCTTTTCTTTATTACTGTCTTCTCTCCAGTCTATTGTATCAATACTCCACATTATTATATCATAATTTAAATCCTTACAAGCTTTAATTGTATAATCATTGTAAGCTCCAGCTGGTGGTGCAAAATACTTAGGCTTAAACCCTAATATCCTTTCTATGACATCACCAGCTTTTAATATTTCCTCTTTATTTTTTTCATAGCTCAATTGATCATAATTAATATGATTGTATCCATGATTACCTATCTCATGTCCTGCATCATAAATAGCCTTTAATAGCTCAGGATTTTCATTAGCCCATCTTCCAGTTACAAAGAAAGTTATTTTAATATCATGTTGAGATAAAATATCCAACATAGGCATAATATGTTCATTACCCCAATCCACATTACATGCAAAAGCCATTACTTTATCATCTACATTGCCTTTATAATATACGTCAGGATTAAAAGTTTCTTCAGTTCTATTATAAAATGAAATTAATAATAAAACTATTAAGACTATTATAAAAACTAACAACAAAATATGTAAATTTCTCTTCTTAATTATCAGTATTCTCATCGATACCCCTCCATATATTCTTCTAACTCAATTATATTCAGAGGGGCTTGGCAATATTTATTATTTATAAATTAAAAACATGAACCTGTTGGGTTCATGCAATGTATTTTATTTATTGTGTTTTGTTGTATTTTTTTGCTTATCTTCCTTAGGAAGTACAGCTTTTCTTGAAAGGTTTATTCTGCCCTGATTATCTATTTCTATTACCTTAACGAGTATTTCGTCTCCAACAGATAATACATCTTCAACCTTTTCTACTCTTTCATGGGCTATGTTTGAAATATGCAACAAGCCTTCCTTTCCATTTAATATTTCTACAAAGGCACCAAATGATACTATTCTTGCTACCCTTCCAACATATATTTCTCCTACTTCAACTTCCTTTACCACATTATTTATCAAATCAACTGCTCTTTCTCCATCATCTTTATTGTTGGCTGCAATTAGTATTTTTCCATCATCATCTATATCAATCTTTACATTTGTTTCGTCTATTATCTTGTTTATCATTTTTCCGCCAGGTCCAATTATATCCCTAATCTTCTCAGGATTAACCTGCATCTTGAATATCCTTGGTGCATAAGGAGATAGCTGTTCTCGCGGTTTTGAAATTGTTTCACTCATTTTTTTCAGTATATATAATCTTCCCTGCCTTGCTCTTTCAAGGGCTTCTTCCAATATATTCTTGTCTATACCGGATATTTTTATATCCATCTGTATGGCGGTAATGCCATCTTCAGTACCTGCTACTTTGAAGTCCATATCTCCAAGGTGGTCTTCTATTCCTTGTATATCTGAAAGTATTACAGTCTTATTCTCTGCTTTAATCAATCCCATTGCTATACCTGCCACAGGTTTCTTTATAGGCACACCTGCATCAAGCAATGCTAATGTACTGCCACATACACTTGCTTGGGATGTTGAACCATTTGAGCTTAATACTTCAGATACCAGCCTAATGGTATATGGAAATTCATCTTCTGATGGAATAACTGGTTCCAAAGCTCTCTCGGCTAAAGCTCCATGCCCTATTTCACGCCTTCCAGGCCCTCTTAAGACTCTTGTTTCCCCAACACTGTAAGGTGGAAAATTATAATGGTGCATATATCTCTTTGATTCCTCTTCTCCTATACCATCAATAATTTGAACATCGCTTGCTGCGCCCAAAGTTGCCACAGTTAGAACCTGTGTTTGACCTCTTGTAAACAGCCCTGATCCATGTGCTCTAGGCAACAATCCCACTTCAGAGGTAATAGGCCTTATCTCATCTATTTTCCTGTTATCTGGCCTTATCTCTTCTTCAATAATAAGCCTTCTTACTTCTTCTTTTAGTATTTTATCTAATACTTCCCTAATATCCTTTTCATTGTCAGGGTACTTTTCAATGAAATATTCTACTGTTTCCTCCATTACTTTATCTATGTTTTCTTCCCTTTCAGTTTTGTCTACAGTGCGAATTGCGCCAATTAATTTTTCCTTTGCATATTCCCTTACTTCTTTTTCTATTTGTTCGTCGGGTTTGAACACAATATAGCTTTGCTTTTCTTTCCCAACTTCCTTCTGTATTCCTTCAATAAATTCACAAAGCTTCTTTATTTCCTCATGTGCAAACATTATAGCATCTAGCATTATCTTTTCAGGGATTTCCTTTGCACCTGCCTCAACCATCATAATGGCATCCTTTGTCCCTGAAACAGTAAGATTCAGATCAGATTTCTCCCTTTGTTCTGCATTTGGATTTAATATCAGCTCTCCATTCACATATCCAACAGCAACAGACCCTGTTGGTCCATTAAATGGTATATCAGAAATTGATAGGGCAATAGATGAGCCAATCATACTTACAATATCAGGTGTATGGTCCTGATCAACGGAGAGAACTGTTGCTATTATTTGTACATCATTTCTATATCCTTCAGGGAAAAGTGGCCTTATGGGCCGGTCTATAAGTCGTGCAGTTAATATAGCTTTATCACTTGGTTTTCCTTCTCTTTTTATAAATCCTCCAGGAATTTTCCCCACTGCATATAATCTTTCTTCAAATTCAACACTTAATGGGAAAAAGTCAATTCCTTCCCTTGGTTCCTTAGATGCTGTGGCAGTCACCAATACTACAGTATCTCCATATCGTAGTAAACAAGCTCCATTAGCTTGCTCTGCTACCTTACCTATGGTAACTACAAGGTCACTGCCAGCAAGATTATACTTAAACTGCCTTTCCATGTCTTACCTCCTTACTAACTTTACTATTATTATAACCTTTTATTGATTAATAACACCAGTTTTATTTATTAATATTATTCATAATGAATAGAGCGGGATATTCCCCCGCTCTTGTTAGCCTCTTATGTCTAATTTTTGAATTAGTTCACGATACCTTTCAATATCCTTCTTCTCCAAATACCTTAGTAAGCCTCTTCTTTGCCCTATCATCTTGAAAAGTCCTCTTCTTGAATGATGGTCCTTCTTATGAGTTTTTAAATGCTCTGTTAGCTGATTAATCCTGTAAGTTAATAATGCAATCTGTACTTCTGGTGAACCTGTATCATTCTCGTGAACCTTATACTCTTCAATAATTCTTGCCTTTTCTTCTTTGCTTAATGACATGTAATAACCTCCTCTAAATTTAACTTACCCATTAACTAAGTATATCGCCGAGGAAACGATAAACATAGTTAAAGGTACACAATTCATCAAAATAATTTTAGCACATATTTCTTTAATTGTAAATATTATAAGCTGTTTTTTATATACCTCAAATCTTTGTACATTTGTTCCTTAAGCTCTTCAACTGTATTAAATTTTATATCGTCTCTTATAAACTCTATAAACTCAACTTCTATAGTTTGACCATATATGTCCCCAGAAAAACCCAGCATATACGTTTCTATTTTCAGCTCTTTTTCATTAAATGTTGGATTATAACCTATATTGGTTAAACTTACAAATTTGCTACTGCCTAGGGTGGTAAAGGTTTTATAAACTCCTGTTTTAGGGATAACATATCTATCAGCTAAACGGATATTTGCCGTGGGAAAGCCTAATTTTCTACCTCTGCTTCTACCTCTGATAACAGTTCCTATAAGGCTGAAATTCCTCCCTAGAAATCTGTTAGCCTTTTTTATGTTTCCACTTCTAATTAAGTTCCTTATAGATGTGCTGCTTACAATTTCATTCTCAATATACACAGGGTCTATTATATTTACTTCAAAACCATTTCTTTTGCCATATTTTTTAAGGTACTCACTGTTTCCCTGTGCTTTATATCCAAACCTATAGTCGAATCCGACAGTAATTAGCCTTGCATTTAATCTTCCTAGCACTATATCGTTAATAAACATATCGGGAGACAGCCTCATAATATCCTCATTAAAATCCATTGCATACACAACTTCAATACCTAATCCTTCAAGTATTTTCATCTTTTGCTCATAGGTTGTAAGAATATCTATTTCAGAACTTTTTTTATCCTTTAAAATTGTTTTGGTATGGTTTCTAAATATGAGCACTGAAGGTATTAAACTTTTCTCTTTAGCTTTCTCAATATTATCATTCAATAAATACTGATGACCGACATGTATGCCATCAAAATTTCCAAGGGCTACAGCTGTAGCATAATTATTTTTGCTTTTGTTCATTGCATCAATTATTTCCATATATATCACCTTATATGAGAACTTTATCCATCTTTATATTAAAGCCATTATCTGACTGTATTATTCTTCCAACGCCAATAAACTTATTATTGCAATAAACTCTGAGATAGTCATTTGTATTAAGATGAATTTCAACGGGTACCTTAGCTCCATTTACAAGCTTACTGAAAAATTTTTCATCGACTACAATTGATTCCATATGCTTTAATCCTTCGTCCATTGGCAAAACTATAGATTTCAATTCATCATTATCAATGCCTTTTAAACAATCTAAGCCAACACTATCTTCTATGGTAAAGTTACCTACCCCAACTCTAATGAGATATGACATATATCCATATATACCCAGAAACTCTCCAATATCATTGCAAAGAGTCCTAATATAGGTACCTCTTGAGCATTTTACATAGAAAATAACCTTATTGTCCATTATTTTCATAATATTTAAATCATATATTATTGCTTTTCTTGGCTTCCTCTCTACCACTTCACCTTTTCTGGCTATTTCATATAACCTTTGTCCATTATGCTTTAATGCAGAATACATGGGAGGAATCTGTTCAATTTCCCCTTTAAATCTATCAAAGGCTCTATATATATCATCCTCACTGACTTTTTTGTTTGAATACTTCAATATTTTCCCTTCAGAATCCTGTGTGTCAGTAGAATAACCTAATGTCAATTCTGCAATGTATTCCTTGGGAAGGTTTAGCAAGTATTCGCTGATTCTGGTACCTTTCCCAATGCAAACAGGTAAAACTCCTGCTGCATTTGGATCTAAGGTACCTGTATGGCCAACTTTTTTCATTTTAAATATTCTTCTTATTTCCCTTATTACATCATGTGAAGTCATTCCCTTTGGTTTAAATACGTTGACTATGCCATCCATTCGATCACCTGAAATCCTTTAATATCTCTTCTAGGACCATTTTCTTTGCAGTTTCCAGATTTCCATATATAGTACATCCAGCAGCTCGAACGTGTCCTCCACCACCAAATTTTGTTGATATTTTTGCAACATCTACAAACCTTTTGCTCCTTAGACTAACTTTTATTTCATTCTCTGACATTTCCTTTAAAAGACAGGCTACTTCTATTGTATTGATATCTCTCACATAGGATACAATACCCTCTGAATCCTCCATGCTTGCATTAGTTTTGTAAAGCATCTCCTGGCTTACTACGACAACGCCCACTTTATCATCTGCATAAAGCTCCAGATTGCTTAAGGTTTCAAGGAATAGCTTAACCCTTTCTATAGGTATATTTTGATAAATATTCATGTTTATACTGTTTATATCTATTCCTGTTTCTATTAATTCTGCAACTATCGTATGGGTTTCATAAGTGGTATTGCTGTACATAAACCTTCCTGTATCCGTATTTATACCGGTATACAGGCAACTGGCCATGTCCTTGTCAATTTCTACATCCATATATTTAATAAATTTATAAACAATTTCACACGTTGAACCAGATGAAGACAGTACGATATTAATATCACCAAAGTTTTCATTTGTAATATGATGGTCAATACAGATAACTGACTTTGCTTTTGACAAAAACTCTGCACCAATTCCCAACCTTTTCGTATCGCTGCTGTCCAGTGCAATAAAAAGGTCTACTTCCTCATTTATATCCTGCTCCTTAATCATATCTATGCCAGGTAAAAAGAGGAAATCTGAAGGAATATCATCTACCCTGATTATATTTACATTAGCTTTTTCCTTCAGCTTTTTTATAGCCATAGCTAAAGCCAGAATTGAACCTAAACTATCTCCATCTGGTTGTATATGGGAACATATGAATATATTATCATATCTATTAATCAATCTTAAAGCATCTTCCATATTTTTTCTAAGCTGATCAATCACCGTTATCTCCTCTTTTTTTCTCATCTTCTTTGTGTATTTTGTCTATTAGCTTAGATATATATAAGCTGTGTTCTATTGATTCATCAATATGAAAAACTGGTTCAGGTGCATGCCTTAAATCTATTCTGTTTCCAATTTCCCTTCTGATAAACCCTCTTGCACTTTTAAGTCCTTCTAAAGTGTTTTGCTTATCATCATCATTGCCCATAATGCTTATATATATATTTGCATAGCTTAAATCATTGGTGACTTCTACTTTAGTAACGCTAGTAAAAGGGTTTATCCTTGGGTCCTTTATTTCTCTTTGTATTAATTCCGATACTACCCTTTTGACTTCTTCTGAAATTCTGTTTAATCTCTTCTTGTTCATAAGAATACACCTCTTATTCAACTTCTTTCATGATATAAGCTTCCAAAATATCTCCTTCTTTAATATCATTGTAGTTTTCCAAACCTAAACCGCCTTCATATCCGGTAGCAATTTCCCTTACATCATCCTTAAACCTTTTCAGAGAGGATACTTTACCTTCAAATACTACTACATCATTTCTTAACAGCCTAATAGTGCTGTTTCTGGTTATTTTACCCTGTTGAACGTAAATTCCAGCAACTGTTCCCACATTTGGAACTTTAAATGTAGCTCTTACTTCTGCTCTTCCTATAATCTCTTCTACTAATTTAGGTTCCAGCATTCCCTTTATTGCTGCTTTTATATCATCTATTGCTTCATAAATGACTCTATAAGTCCTAACATCGACTTTTTCAATCTTTGCCATATCCAAAGCACTAGATGTAGGTCTAACATTAAAGCCTATTATTATGGCATTTGAAGCTGAAGCCAACATAACATCGCTTTCAGTAATTCCACCGACTCCTCCATGTATAACATTTATTCTGACTTCATCATTTCCCAGCTTCTCCAATGACTGCTTAATAGCATCTATTGTTCCCTTTGTATCAGCTTTTATTATTACATTAAGGTCTTTGATTTCACCCTGCTGAATTCTATCAAACAGGTCATCCAAAGATACTTTTTGTGTATCCTTAAGCTGTTCCTCTCTCATTTGCTCTTTCTTCATTTCAGCATACTCTCTAGCAATCTTTTCATCTTTTACTGCATACAGCTTATCTCCTGGTTGTGGCACATCTGAAAGCCCAAGTATTGCAACAGGAATAGATGGACCTGCGCTTTTTACCTTTCTTCCCTTATCATCAAACATTGCCCTGACTCTTCCACTGGTACTTTCACATACTATCATATCTCCTACATGCAATGTTCCCTTTTCAATTATGGCTGTAGCAACTGGCCCTCTTCCTTTATCTAATTGTGCTTCTATGACAGTTCCTACTGCAAGCCTATCAGGATTAGCTTTCAGTTCCTGCATTTCTGCAACAAGCAATATCATTTCCAGCAGTTCATCAATTCCTTGGCCCTTTATGGCAGAAACAGGTACAGTAATAGTATCTCCTCCCCATTCTTCCGGAACAAGTCCCTGCTCTACCAGTTCCTGTTTTACCCTATCAGGATTTGCTTCTGGTTTGTCCATTTTGTTAATGGCTACTATAATTGGAACATTTGCTGCTTTAGCATGGTTAATAGCCTCTATTGTTTGAGGCATAACCCCATCATCTGCAGCTACTACTAAAACAGCAATATCTGTTACTTGTGCTCCCCTTGCCCTCATGGATGTAAAAGCTTCATGACCAGGTGTATCTAGGAATACTATTTTTTTGTCGCCTACCTCTACTACTGAAGCTCCAATATGCTGTGTTATTCCTCCGGCTTCCTGTTTGGTAACAGAAGTTTTCCTTATGGAATCCAGCAATGACGTTTTGCCATGGTCTACATGGCCCATTACTGTTACTATAGGTGCTCTTGGCTTTAGGTCTTCAGGATTATCCTCATAATCAAAATTAAATTTGTCTTCATCTTCAATTACACTGGATTTAACTAACTCAACTCCAAATTCTGTAGATACGATAGCTGCAGTTTCATAGTCAATGGATTCATTTATGCTTGCCATAATTCCAAGTCCTATTAATTTTGTTATCAGTTGGGCAGGGCTTATACCAATTTTTTCAGCAAGCTCTTTTACAGTAATGCTATCCTCAACTTCTATTTTTCTTAATTCACTCTTATTTTCCGGTTCTTTGTTTTTAATTTCCTTTTTCTCCTTTTTATTTTCAAATTTTAGCTCCACATTTGGTTCATTTTGCTTTTTCACCTTTTTTTTGCCTGAATTGCCTTTGTTCTTTTTTATTTCCCTTTCTTCCTCTATTAGTTCTCTAATCATTTCAGCTTCTTCTTTTTCCAAGGAACTCATATGACTGCTTACAGCTATATCCAGGTCCTTTATCTTTTCCATGAGTTCCTTGCTTGTCATCCTCAGTTCCTTTGCTAATTCATATACTCTTATTTTAATCAAACTAACACCCCCAATATTTTTAAGGTGATAATTGCTCTAATTAATTCTTCTCTTCTCTAATAATATCATATAATCTGTCAAAAACTTCATCAGTTACTTCAGCTTCTAATACTTTTGAAAGCCTTTTAGACTTTATTGCCTTTTCCAGACAATTCATATCCGGACAGATATAAGCACCTCTTCCGTTCATCTTACCAGTTAAATCCACTTCTACTTTACCTTCAGTATTTCTTACAATTCGTATCAGTTCTTTTTTTGGTTTTCCTTCATTGCAGGCAACACATCTTCTTAGAGGTATTTTTTTCTTTTTCATATTATCACCCCATTTTGCCAAATATTAATCTGATTTTTTGAGACTTTCCTTGTATTGACTTTCGCTTTTTATGTCAATTTTCCAGTTTGTCAGCTTTGCAGCTAATCTTGCATTCTGCCCTTCCTTTCCAATAGCCAGAGATAGCTGATAATCCGGAACAACTACCAGTGCTGATTTGGTTTTTTCATTTGCTTCAACGTGAATTACACTGGAAGGGCTCAAACTGTTGGCAATAAATTCTTCTATATTTTTACTCCATACTACAATATCTATTTTTTCTCCATTTAGCTCATCTACTATTGCCTTTACCCTACTACCCTTTATTCCTACACAGGCACCTACAGGTTCAACATTTGGGTCCTTTGAATAAACTGCTACTTTAGTTCTTGAACCTGCTTCTCTTGATATAGCATATATCTCTACAATACCCTCATGTATTTCCGGAACTTCCAGCTCAAACAATCTTTTAACCAGTCCAGGATGGGATCTGGAAAGAATTATCTGTGGCCCTTTTGTAGTCTTTTTTACCTCAAGTATATAAAGCTTTAGCCTGTCACCTTGATTATAGACTTCACCTTGTATCTGTTCAGAGGGAGGCAATATTCCTTCTGTCTTGCCCAAATCAATATATACATTATTTTTACTGATTCTTTGTACTAAACCTGTTATTATTTCATTTTCTCTATTAATGAATTCATCATATATAACATCCCTTTCGGCATCCTTAATTCTCTGCATTACTACCTGTTTTGCAGTTTGTGCTGCAATTCGTCCAAAGTTCCTCGGTGTAACTTCAACTGTAGCAATATCGCCTATCTTATATTTTTCATCTATTTTTCTAGCTTCTTCCAAATCTATTTCCAGTAGGGAATCACCTGCTATATCTACCACTTTCTTTTTGGCGTAAACGCTCACCTTTCCCGTATCCCTATCAACTTTTACCTCAACATTCTGTGCAGTACCAAAATTCTTCTTATAGCTGGATATGAGAGCTGCTTCTAAAGCTTCAAATATGATTTCCTTAGAAATTCCCTTACTTTTTTCAATCTCTTCAAGGGCCTCAATAAACTCTGCATTCATCAAATATACCCTCCCTTAGAATTTTAACGCTAATTTAATATTAGAAATAATATCCCTTGCAATTTCCTTTTCCTCTGAATTATCCATTTTTATTCTTATGCTGTTATCAGTGAAATCTACTAGCTCTCCAACATATTTCTTTTTGCCTTCCAAGCTTTTATACAGATTAACTTCAACTTCTTTTCCCAAATTTCTCCTTAAATCCTTATCTGTCTTCAAGGGCCTATCTAGCCCTGGAGATGAAACCTCCAAATAATAGCTTTCCTGAATAGGGTCTAATTCATCTAATTTATCTCCCACTGCTTCACTTACTCTTTGACAATCGTCAATTGTTATCCCTTCTCGTTTTCCTATATAAAACTTTAAGTAGTTTTCATTGTTTTCCTTTACATATTCCAGGTCAACCAAATCATATCCCATCTCTTCAATTATAGGCTCGCAATGTTGTCTAATTGTACTTATTAAACGCTTATTTCCCATTTTATCACCTCCACAGGATTAATATGTAGTTTTTGTAATACCATAATAAATATACTTTCATAGGGCCCAGCAATTTAAATAAATAAGAGTGGGTTTTTCCCACTCTTTAGTTTATCGCCATATTATTGTCTCCTTACTTTACTAATAATATTATATCACAAAGCTTACAAAAATCAAATATTAAAAAGGCTAATCTGATTGCTTTCAGGCAAATCATTTAAACATCCCTGATCTTTTAATGCTTCAACAACAGTCTTGCTTACTTTGGTTCGCATTATCAAATCCTCAATTGATATGAATTTCCCTCTATTCCTTTCTTCTGCTATCTTTCTTGCTGCAGTTTCACCAACACCATCCAATGTTTTTAGAGGCGGGATAATTCCATTTTCCCCTATTATAAATTTATCGCTATCTGATTTGTATAAATCCAATGGCTCAAATTTATATCCCCTTGCATACATCTCCTGCACAACTTCCAAAACAGTAAGCAGGTTCTTTTCTTTGGCAGTCATATTGTTTGATATTATTTCAAGCTCTTTAATCTTATTGTTAACAGCTTCTTTCCCTTTTAGTATTAACTTGGCATCGAAATCCTGTGCTTTTGTAGTAAAATAAGTAGCATAAAAAGCTTCCGGATAGTGGACTTTAAAATAGGCTATCCTGAAGGACATCATAACATAGGCTACAGCGTGTGCCTTTGGAAACATGTATTTTATCTTTTCACAGGATTCAATGTACCACTCAGGCACATTGAAGCTTCGCATATATTCCTTATCCTCTTCAGTAAGCCCCTTACCTTTTCTTACCCTTTCCATTATCTTAAAAGCCCTCTTTTTATCAAGGCCACAGTATATCAGGTAAAGCATAATGTCATCTCTTGTTGATATTACTTTGCTTAAAGGAGCAATACCGTTTCTTACCAAGTCCTGTGCATTGTTTATCCAAACGTCAGTACCGTGTGATAATCCGCTTATTCTGACTAATTCAGCAAAAGTAGTAGGCTTTGTATCCATCAACATCTGTCTCACAAACTTGGTTCCAAATTCAGGTATACCTAAAGAACCAATATCCAGGTCCAGTTCATCCTTTATATTTAAAGGTTCAACGCTTGTAAATATTTTCATAGTTTCCTTATCATCCAAAGGAATGCGTCTTGGGTCTACCCCGGTAACATCCTCTAGCATTCTGATAATGGTAGGCACATCATGGCCTAAAATGTCAAGTTTCAATATTCTACCGCTTATGGAATGGTAGTCAAAATGGGTGGTAATAACACCCGATGATTTGTCATCTGCAGGGTATTGTATTGGAGTGAAATCGTGAATATCCTTGTTTTTAGGAACAATCATAACTCCTCCAGGGTGTTGACCTGATGTTCTCTTAATTCCCGTACACCCTTTTACAAGTCTGTTTATTTCAGCAGGATGTACACTTATTCCCTTTTCTTCAAAATACTTTTTTACAAACCCATAAGCAGTTTTATCAGCAATGGTTCCTATGGTTCCAGCTCTAAATACATATCCCTCTCCAAATAATTCCTCTGTATATTTATGAGCCTTGGCTTGATATTCACCTGCAAAGTTTAAGTCTATATCAGGTTCCTTATCTCCCTCAAAACCTAAAAATACTTCAAAGGGAATATCATGCCCGTCTTTTATCAATCTTGTATTGCAAACAGGGCAATCCTTATCAGGCAAATCAACTCCCGAACCTATTGTGCCATCCTCGAAGAATTCGCTGTATTTACAATTCGGGCAAACGTAATGAGGAACCAATGGGTTTACTTCAGTGATGCCACTCATGGTAGCAACAAATGAGGAACCTACAGAACCTCTTGAACCTACCAGATACCCATCTTTCAAGGACTTGGAAACCAGCTTTTGAGCAATAATATACATTACAGCATATCCATTCTTTATAATAGAATTCAGTTCCCTATCAAGCCTGTCTTTAACAATTTTTGGCAAGGGATCTCCATATATCTCAATTGCTCTTTCATAAGTAATCTTTTTCAGCTCCTCTTCTGCTCCCTCTATTACCGGAGGATAGGTGCCTTCTGGAATAGGCAGTATTTCCTCTACCATGTCACATATGGCATTTGTATTTTTAACAACAACTTCATAAGCAATATCTTCACCTAAATATTCAAATTCCTTTAACATCTCATCAGTTGTCTTAAAATAAAGGGGAGGCTGATAGTCAGCATCTGGAAAACCCTGTCCATGCATGAGAATTCTTCTATAGATCTCATCTTCAGGGTCAAGAAAATGAACATCTCCAGTTGCAACTACTATTTTATTGTATTGCTTGCCGAGCTGCACAATTCTTTTGTTTATTTCAATTAAATCCTCTTCATCCTTAACCAATCCATCTCTTACCAGATGCATATTGTTTCCAATTGGTTGAATTTCTAAATAGTCATAAAACCTTACTATTCTTTCAATCTCTTTTATATCCTTATTGTTGAGTATAGCCTTATACAATTCTCCTGATTCGCATGCACTTCCAATAATTAATCCTTCTCTATACTCAGTTAATAACGATTTTGGTATTCTAGGCTTTCTATAAAAATGATTTATATGAGATTCAGATATGAGCCTATAAAGGTTTTTAAGTCCCACTGAATTCCTTGCCAGTATAACCATATGGAAAGTTTCACCTTTAGCATCGCTCTTGTCCGATACTATTTCATTTACATTGCAGATATTTTTGATTCCTCTTGAAGAAAGTATCTCCAAGGATTTAAGCAATATTTCTGCTGTTGCTTTTGCATCATCTACAGCTCTATGATGATTAATAAGGCTTACATTTAAGTGTTTTGCAATAATGTTTAGCTTATGGCTTTTCAGTTGAGGAAATAATGCCCTGGAAAGCTCCAACGTATCTAAAACAGGATTGTCTATCCTTTTTCCAATTTTAGAAAACTTTTCCCTGATAAATCCCACATCAAATGAGGCATTATGAGCAACCAGCACAGCATCTTCTATAAATTCTTCAAACTTAGGCAGTACTTCTTCTATAGTAGGCTTATCCTTCACCATTTCATCTGTTATTCCGGTTAAATGGACTATATTCTCTGGTATCTTAATCTGTGGATTAATCAACTGGCTAAATTCATCTATTATTTTATTATCTTCGATTTTAACTGCACCTATTTCAGTTATCATGTCCTTGTTTGGAGATAAGCCAGTAGTTTCTATATCAAATACAACAAATCTATTATATTTCTTATTCTTTTGATAATTGGATAATATTGGCTTTGTATCATTCAACAAATAGCCTTCTACACCATATATAACCTTTATTCCTAAATCCTTTGAAACATCCATGGCCTCAGGAAAGCCTTGTACCACTCCATGGTCTGTTATTGCTATAGCCATATGTCCCCACTTTTTGGCTCTTTTTGCAATTTCCTTAAAGCTTGATACTCCGTCCATAGCACTCATCTGGGTATGCAGATGCAGCTCCACTCTCTTCTCCTTCGAGGTATCCATTCTCACTTCCTTTTCATAAATGTTTAAGGACTTAAGCATTAATACCTGACACTTGAGATAATTATCATATGTTACATCTCCCTGAACTTTTACATATGTTCCATTTTTAATATTAGCTGTGAAATCATCAATTTGCTTTTCATTCAAAAACACCTTAACAGTTATAGAATCCGTTAGATCTGTTATATTAAATGTAGCTATCTTTCTGTTCCCTTTTAACTCTCTTACCTCTAATTCAAATACCTCACCAGCAATTACTGCTGTATTGGAATCAGCGCTAATATCCCTTATTTTTATAGGTTCTTCATCTATTTTCTTGCCTAGGATGTAATTTTCCTTAGTAGTGGCTTCAGTACCATCTTTGGGTTTTGAACTGTTTCCATTATCATTTAACATGTCATTGCATATCTTCTTTACTTCGATTTCTCTCTTCTCAATAAACTCCATACCATTATCCGAAATTTTTGTATTATCTACTTTTATATCCATATCTATATTAAACTCATTTATTATTCTCCCTTTTATTAAATCACATATTTTGTTTACTTCTATTGCATACATTGTTCCTTTAGTTGCAGGGTATAATGTTATACTTTTATTATCAATGGAGTACTCCAGGTTGCTTAGCCAGGTTTTACTTGAAGGAACTTTCATTTCAATATATTGTAATATATTGTTCCAGTACTTTTCCATCATTCCATATGTAATATTAGAAAAACTATATTTCACATTTATATCCACTGATATGCCTGTAAATTTCTTCTCAAACAGCCTTTTTATTTCCAATATTGAACTCTCTGCTAATATTTCCTCTGAAACTAGTGTAATTGTAAGTTTTAATTCATTTTTATTAAATATTACATCTTCTATATAGATGGAGTTTGCACTATTGCAAGCTAGCTTATTTTTCTTTAATAACTCATCCAATTGTATTTTTTTCTGCTTCATCCTGTATTGCTTGCCCCCCTTAGTCGTATTGGGATACTTCAACTATGCCTTCTATTGAAGCTAAGGATTTAACTAGATCATATTTAATATTTGATCTATTTAGAGTAACTTCCAAGTCTATGTTTATTAGTTCTCCATCTCTATGTTCTATATCTATGCTGTTTATGCTAACATTGTATGAGCCCAGAACCTGACCAATCCTGCCAATTTGGCCTGGTTTATTTACTGATACAACTGTTATATTTGTTATATTACTACTTCGCCTTTTTGAAACAAAAGCACCCAATCTTTGAAATACAACAAGTATTATAATTACTAAAATTGTAGTCAAAACTGCGCCTGTATAGAATCCTGCACCTACTGACAACCCAATAGCAGCCACTGCCCATAGACTAGCTGCTGTTGTAAGCCCTGTCACTATCCCCTTATCTCTTCTCAGTATTGTTCCTGCTCCCAGAAAGCCTATTCCGCTTATTACCTGTGCAGCAAGTCTATCAGTAAACTCATAGGAATTATGAAGTTCATTAAGGTAAAAGGTTAGAAGCATAATAAGAGTAGAAGCCAGTGATACGAGTACATGAGTCCTCAATCCCGCTGGCTTATTTATGCTCTCTCTGTCCAGTCCAATTATACTGGACAAAAACAAGGATAATAACAGCCTAAATACAACTTCCTTAAAGCTAAGCATTACAGCACCTACTTATCCATTTCCTCTATTTCTTTCATCAATTCATCTATCAAATACTCTTCTTTTACTTTTTTGATTATCTGACCCTTTTTGAAAATCAATCCTTCACCTTGTCCGCCTGCAATGCCTACATCTGCCTCTCTTGCTTCTCCTGGCCCATTAACAGCACAGCCCATTATGGCAACTTTCAATGGTTTATCTATGCTTTTAAGCCTTTTCTCGACTTCCTCAACCATATCTATTAATTTTATCTTGGTTCTTCCACATGTAGGACAGGATATTATTTCAACTCCTTCATTTAATAACCCAAGGGATTTCAGTATTTCCCTTCCTACCTTAACTTCTTCAACTGGATTGCCAGTTAATGAAACTCTGATTGTGTCCCCTATTCCCTTTGCCAATAGAGTTCCTATTCCTACAGCAGATTTTATAGTGCCTCTCCACACAGGACCTGCTTCAGTAACTCCCAGGTGCAAAGGATAATTTACCATTTCAGATATCTTCTCATAGGCTTCAATAGTCAATCTTACACTGCTGGCCTTTAGAGATATTTTAATGTCCTCATGGCCCATATCCTCCAATAGCCTTACCTGTTCCAATGCGCTATACACCATTGAATCGGCATTTACCCCATTATATTTTTCAAGAAACTCCTTCTTTATAGAACCTGAATTTACACCAATCCTTATAGGCACTTTTCTTTCCCTACAGCTTTTTACAACCTCCATAACTTTTTCCTTTGAGCCGATATTGCCAGGGTTTATTCTCAAGCAATCTGCACCATTTTCAACTGCTGCAATGGCAAGCCTATAATCAAACTGAATATCTGCTATGAAGGGTATTTTTATTTCCTTCTTTATCTTTTTTATGGCTTTAGCATCTTCTAAATCGTTTATTGCAGCTCTTATTATATGACACCCTGCATCCTCAAGTTCCTTAATCTGCTTTACTGTGGACTCTATATCCTTGGTTACAGTATTGATCATGGATTGTACAGTAATGGGACTGTCCCCTCCTACTGGCACATTCCCTACCATTATCTTTCTGGTTTTTTTTCTGTTCAAATTATCACCTTCCGAATATGTTAAATCTATTTATATCAGTATATGTTACTACTGCCATCAAAAGCATCAAAAGTATAAATCCAATAAAGTGTACATATCCTTCTTTTTCCGGATTTATAGGCTTTCCTCTTATTACCTCTATTAAAATAAACACTATTCTGCTTCCATCCAATGCTGGCAATGGAAACAGATTGAATACACCCAAGTTTACACTTATAAAACCCATTAAGTAAAGGAGGTTTATCACACCATATTTTGCAGCCTCTCCAATAGTATATATGACTCCAACAGGGCCTGATAAATCTCTTGCATTCACTTTGCCTCTGAAAATTCCTTTTATGAACTCAAACATAATCTGAAACATATGGCCAGCTTCCGATAGACCACCAGCAATAGCTGCTGAAATAGATTTTTCGTATTTTGGTATAATGCCAATGCCAATAATTACTCTGTTGTCCTCTTCGCTTATTGTAGGCTTCAATTTGAAATCTATAGTCTCCCCACCTCTTATTACCCTGACAATCATTTCCTTATCAGGGTTGGAATTGCTTATTCTATCGACTATTGAATTCCAATCGTCTACATTAACACCGTTGATGCTCTTGACAATATCTCCACTTTGTATTCCTACCCTTTCTGCTGGGGAGTTTTCAATAGTTTCAAGGACTGTAGTTGTAGGGGTTCCTATATTGTAGGAAACTATTATTAATACTATTACAGCCAACACGAAGTTCATTATTGCACCAGCTGCTACTGTTATAATTCTAGCCCAGGGTTTTGCTCTATTAAAACTCCTTGGGTCCTCAGACTTTTCATCTTCCCCTTCCATGCTTACAAAACCGCCTATAGGCAATAGCCTTATGCTGTACTTAGTTTCGCCTTTTTGCCTTTGAAATATCTTTGGCCCCATGCCTATGGAAAATTCATTAACCTTAATTCCAACAGACTTTGCAGCAATGAAGTGTCCAAATTCATGGAACAGTATTACCATTAGAAAAACAAATATTGCAGCTATTGCAGTAATCATTTTACCACTCTCCATTCTATACTATAAAAGATATTTTAACAAATAATATGTATAGGGAGCTATAAACAGTATGCTATCAAATCTATCCAGTATTCCTCCATGTCCAGGCATTATGAATCCAAAGTCTTTAATTCCAGTAATCCTTTTGATTTTAGATGCAGTTAAGTCCCCAATCTGTGCAATAATGGAACCAAGAAAAGTTATAAACAAATACAAAAAATATGGTTCCAGATTAAAATACCTGGCAAACATATAGGTTATGCCCACTGCCCCTAATATTCCTCCCAATGAGCCTTCTATTGTCTTTTTAGGGCTTAAATTTGGACAGAGCTTATGCCTTCCAAATAGCATCCCAAATACATATGCAAAGGTATCAGTCCCCCATGCAATCAAAAATACCAGCCATATATGAATATCATCTCTTAAATATATAATATGTTGCAAGAGAAATGGTATGTAAAAAATACTAAAAAAAGTTATAGCTATATCAGCTAATCTAAATTCCTTCTTTTTTATAAAATAATAAACTAATAAAAATATAATTATAGTGATAAAAATATTTGATGCTTTAATCCATTTAATACCTAATGAGCTCAATAAAAAACCTATACAGCTAATATAGCCAGCAATTTTCACTGGCTTTACACCTATATTTTTCACTGCATCATAAAATTCATGTATTCCTATAATGGAAAGCAAAAATACAAATCCGGATAAATAGATTCCACCCAGATAAATTGCAAAAACAGTTATTATGACTATTGCCACCCCGCTGATAGTTCTTATTAATAATGATTTCACCTAAATTCCCCCAAATCTCCTGTCTCTTTTTTGATAATCAATTATGGCCTGATACAGATGCTCTTCCCTAAAGTCTGGCCAATAAATATCAGAATACCAGAATTCAGTATAAGCTACCTGATAAAGCATGAAATTGCTTAATCTTAACTCCCCGCTTGGCCTTATTAACAAATCAGGGTCTGGCATCTCTTTTGTATATAGATAGTCTTTAAAGGAAGAATCATTAATATCTTCAGGTTTTATTTTACCCAATTTGAAGTCCTCTAAAATCTGTTTTACTGCCCTTATAATTTCATCCCTTCCACCATAATTCAAACCAATATTTAGTACCATTCCAGTATTATCTTTGGTTAAATCTATGGCTCTATTAACTTCCTTTACTACTGATTGGGGAAGCTTGGTTATATCTCCCATAACCTGTACCTTAATATTGTTTTTATGGATTCTCTCTATTTCCTTATTAATATATTGAACAAGCAGTTTCATTAAAGCTTCTATTTCATCACTAGGTCTCTTCCAATTTTCTGTAGAAAAGGCATAAAGGGATAAGTACTTCACATTAATTTTAAATGCAGCTTCAACAATTTCAGTTACCCTTTTAACTCCTTCCCTATGGCCAGCTGTTCTAGGAAGTCCTCTTTTTTTTGCCCATCTACCATTACCATCCATAATTATGCCAATGTGCTCAGGTATCCTATTCATATCGATTTTATTCTTTAATTCCAAAATCTCTTCCTTTTTCATAACTTTCCTCCTATTGTCAAAATCC